>ENA-ORBV01000022-ORBV01000022.1-microbial-mat-metagenome-genome-assembly--contig:-NODE-22-length-285317-cov-9.279936_pt1 | contig 285317 bp, 243 predicted proteins | sample MGYA00237777_ERZ505514 | MGnify/ENA primary metagenome ERZ505514 (study PRJEB26160, sample SAMN06269048) | microbial mat metagenome | isolation source: Oligotrophic lake microbial mat | place...
GATATAAATGCCCGCGCTCAGGGGGACGTAGGCGTAAATGAGGCAGCGGATATTGCGGAACCCCGCGATCATGATGCCCGCGATGAGGACGGTCGCGAGAATGCCCGTAAGCCTGACGTCTTCCGAGAGAGTGCGGTATTCGCCTTCTCTCGTGACATAGGGGCCCGTCAGCCCGATGGTGACGGGGTGCTTCATCTCCCGGCTGATTTCATCGAACGCGGCCTGGGCCGTGTCGAAAAGACGGCGCGACTCGGCGAAATCCCCCACTGTGTGACTCGGTTTGATGAGGGCGACCCGCATATAGGAATCCCTGTCTTTAGCCGAGAAGCCCCCGATGCGATAGACCTTCTGCTCGAGCTTGTAGGAGGCGACGTCGATCTCCGGAGCTTTTTCGTCAAGGAGATCGACGAAGAGAGGGTTCGCCATGCGGCGGTAATAACCAAGGAGATCGAGAACGTCCTGCTTCAGTTTCTTCACGCTCTCGAGATCGAGAAAGAGGAGCTTGCGGGCCGCGAACGCGGGGACGTTCGTGCGGTTGTCGACAAAGTCGACACTGGGGAACTTTTCGGCCTTCACGATAAACTGCTCGAGAGTCGTCTGCGCCGTTACTTCGTCCGGGGACTCGATCACGCAGATGAGAAAGCTCGTCCCGCCGACGTGCTTCGTGAGCTCGTTCAGGTTGACGATGCTCTCGGTGTCCGCAGGCAGGAGCTCGCGGAAATTCGCGTGCAGCTTGAGATTTTTCGCGAAAGGATAGGCCGCCGCGCAAAGGAGCGCGATCGCGCCCAAGATCCAGCCCGCGTAACGGCAGACAAAACGCGCGTTCCATGCCCCGAAACTCTTTGTATCACGCCGGGGTTTCTCGAGTTCGCGAGACATTTAGGCGGCGGGTTCCGCGGGAGGGTTCTGCGCATCGGCTAGGCGTTTCTTCATGGAATCGAGCAGGCCCGCAAAACCGGATTCAGCGATAATTTTGTCGAACTGATATTTGAGGTCTTCGGTGATACTCACGCCGTCGAGCGTAACGTCGTCGATCTTCCAGGCGCCGCCCTCTTCATAGACATGATAGATCACTTCGGCGTCGAGGCCTTCCTCTTCCTGCTTCACCACGCTCTGCACGTCAAAACCGTTTCCTGCGGGTGTGACGGCGGGATAGGTGATCTCGTAATTGGCCATGAAACGGGAGCTTTTCGGATAGCCCACGGTTTCGATGAGACGGCCCATGAGATCGAGAAAGGATTTCCTCTCTTCTTCGGAAGCAGCGTCCCAGTGCGGGTCGAGCGCTTTTTTGCAGAGCAGTTCGAGGTCCAGAAAAGCGTTGGCTTTTTCCACGAGCGCCTTCTGTCCCGCTTCGTCGGCGGGCGGAAATTTCATGCTCCGGACCGCGTTGAGAAAGGACGCCACCGCTTCACGGGGTGCGGCGTCCTGGGCGAAAGCGGACGGAGACAGGTTGGTTGAAAGAAGTAATAAAATGACTGCGATCACAATTTTAAACACAAAACCCTCCTTTTCCGGCTGAGCCGGGTTTCCACTCTATTCGCTGGGGCTTCCGAGTTCAAGTGTTTGTTACTTCTCGCAGGGAACAGGCACAGACTTCGTGCCTGTTCCCATCATTCATCATTGGGATGCTTTCTTTTTACGCCGGCGGTAAATCCAGACCGCGGGAACGAGCAGACCGGCGATCATCCCCGCAGCGACCGCGGAACCCGGGACCTGAAAACGGCTCGAAAGCGAGGCATAAGCCTCTTTGCCGGCATATCCTATATAAAGAAGACTGAGATCGCGGAAAAAATAACCTGCCAGGGTTGTGATCAACACGATACGCCGCGGGATCTTCAGAAGGCCGCTGGCGACAGAGACCAGAGCGCCTGGCAAGAGAGGAAAAGCCCTGAGCGCGGTCAGTATCACCCAGTCTTTCCAGCCGCCCTGAAGCCGGGCCTGAAGCTGTTCGAGCTGGCGGCGGCGGATACCGAGCGACTTCCCGAAACGGCTGGTGAGAAGAAATTCCGCTTTAAAAGAGAGCGAATAAATAATAAAGACTCCCAGGGTTTTTCCCGCTGAACCCCACAAGGCAAACCAGAGAAGGTAAAACTCGCTGAGATAACGCTGGTTGGCGAGTGATCCCGCGGTCACCGCGACCACGGCGGAAGGGATCGGAGCGATGAGTTCCTCGGCCAGGCCTCCGAGAGCGCAAAAAATTTCCAGCGGCATGGCCGCGGCCTTTTCGCTGATCCAGCTTTCGAAGCTCATTATTTCCTTTACCGCCGAAGGGGGATTGAGGCGGCCTTGCGCTCGGGTGAAGTCTCAAGAATGTGGGTTTTTTTTCGAAGATGGCGCAAAGTGAGGTACACGGTCAACCCCGCGATAAACAGAACAAGCCAGGCCTCGCGGAACGTCACCTGGTGCTCTCCCAATAGATTGGCAAGAAATTTGATCCCGACGAAACCCGCGATAATTCCGAAGAAAGTCGAGTATTCGCGCTTTAGCACCATCCGGAAAGAAAAAGGGCGCCGGGGCGTCCGCCACTTCCTGAGATTGGCGAAGAAGGCCGGGGTCTCGTCCGCCCAGAGAATATAAGGGCCGTCAAATTTGCGGCGGAGAAACTCTTCCTCGGCGAACATGATCCGCTCGTAAAAAACCCAGAACAGGAAAACGAATACCCCGACAAACCAGGGGACCTGAATGAAGAGGACCATCCCGAAGACAATGAGAAAGTTGGCGACGTAGAGAGGGTGGCGCACCACGGAGTACATGCCGTCGGTGTTAAGGCTTGCGGCAAGCTGGCCTTTGGTGTTTCTGCCCGAGGTGCCGTCTGAAACCCAGCCGACGATGAGGCTCCGCACGAAGAGCCCGAGAAAAGAAATCGTGATGCAGGCGATCTCCCAGAGAGTCTGGGCAGTATCTCCAAAGTTGCGCTCGATATATTCGGCCTGCCCGAGCGCTGTCAGGGCCAACGGAGCGATCACGATCACAGGCAATGAGCCCCGATAACGGAAAAGCCAGTTACCGGTCGTTTCCAATTGTTCTCTTAACGCCATGAGGTGAGGCTCTTTCCTGAAAACGAAAAAAATGGGGTGAAGTGACTTGTCTCAGGCCGCCGACTGCTCCGAAGCTTCCAGGTCATGAAGCTTCGAATGACAGGCAGTATAAGTGAAATAAGAGGTATTCAGAAGCGGCATATCGAAACCGTTCCCGTTTTCTTCGACAAGGGCCATCAATTCCGCGAATTCCATCTCGTTCCTTTTGAAGAAACGTTTGATCTTCTGCAGGGAGTTCATACGCCCTTGCCCCCGGTAAGGGTAAGCGCTTCGCTGCCGTGCACCTGGGAATCTTCTAAAATGTGTTCCTCCAGGATCAGGAGTTCTTTCATGAGAATGTCGCGGGAAAGATATTTCGTCCCGTCATCGGCCACGATGTGGTAGGGCTCCCCGGTTTTTTTGGATCCCGAGCCGATGTAGTTGACGAATTCCTCGGCGGTTTTAACCTGGTTTTTGACAGCTCCGTATTTCATCATGAGATGCGAAGCCGCCTTCCGGCCGTCATACATGACGCCGTTGCGCTCAAACCTGTAGAGGGAAAGCCGTAACTGGGAAATAAGGTAGAGAATTTTCGCTTTTTCGAGCAGCGAGGGGCTGTGCATCGACCTCAGGACTTTTTTATATTCCGGGTTTGTCTCCGGAGTGCAGTCGGCACAAAGCAGAATATCGTTCCTGATCAGCGGGGCGGCATACGGCCCGACGGCGTTTCCGCTATAACAGTTCAGCATGACAAACAAAACCGCGAAGGCCGCGAACTTTCCTAGTTTAAGAAGCATTCCCTGATCTCCTGAATAAACCTGAATGATAGAAGAAGGACGTATTTTAAAGCGCGACTATGACAGGGTCATGACCGCAAAATGACATAAGTTTCATTTTTGGCCGGCCGCAGCCTCTTTTGGCCGCTCTAACTCTTTTGACGCGCCGCCGCCTGAAAAATTCGCCCTATATTATCCGTTCTTGAGTGATGCCGCCAGAGCAAAAAGGAGAAATTTCGGGGCGGCGCGGCCGTGAAATGCAGCGGCGCCGGACATCCTGGGGGACTGGATTAAGCGGACCGCAGGACTTCCTGGTAGGCTTTCATAAATTCTTCGATTTTTCCCATCGCGACGTTCGGCGCTCCGAGCTCGAGCCCTTCGAGCACCATGATGACTCTTTCTCCGAGCATTTCGCCGAGAGGCCGGATCAGCGCACCCCGGAGCAGCTTGATCTCGCCTTTTACCTTTTCGCGGCTGATACCCCTTTCCTTTGTATAAGCCTCGAGAACGACATCGGCAGATTCACTCCCGGTTTCCGCGGCGATCCGGTTGAGATCGTTCAGAAGATTGAGCAGAGATTTATTCTCGGCCTTGCCCAATTCCTGCGCCGCGACGAAACCGAAGACAAACTGCATGAAGACGGCGAAGGATTCTTCGAAGGCCTGCGCGTCCAGGTTGCGTCCCGCGTCGTCCCGAAGAAGCCCGATCTGCATCATCGCGGTCTCCGAGTTGACCGCGCGCCGTTCAGTGTCGCCTTTCAAGAGCGGAATAAGGGCCTCGCCCTCGCGTGCGCGAACCTGCGAAAGATTGCTGACAGGCTGGAACGAACCCGTTCCCGCTTTCGAGAGCGCGTCCTTCAAGATCTGGTTTTCCACGAAACCGTGGTAGTAGAGCGCGTCGATAAACGGGGCCGCCTGTTTCAGCGCGTCGCTGTAGGACTGCACGCGGCTCTGGTCGAGGCGCGTGCGGTCGCCCGAAGGCGAGAGGACGAAAGTGGCGCCCGCGTCGGGATAAGACGCGCTGATCCGCGCCGCGATATCCGCCATCGCCGCCGTGATCGTGCGGATATAGGCGTCGCTCCCCGCTCCTTTTGCGCTTTGTACGGACTTGACGAAAGTATCGAGAAATTCGGCAAAACTGCTGCTCTCCACTCCGCGTACGACGGCGGACGCTACGTCGCGGCCCAGAGCGGGATCGCTCTCACCCGCAGACAGACGCCTGAACCCCTCGGCCGCTTTCTCGGCGAACTCGAGCACGGCGGTTCCCGAAGGATCCGCGGCCATTTCCGGCTCCGCTTCTCTCAGCTCAGAACGCGCCGCTTGAAGATGGGGAAGGCCGATATCCGCCGCGCGTGCGGCATTCGCTGTCTGATATTGTTCGATCGCATCGAACTGGAGGAGTGCGCCCTTGTATTCTTCTTCCGTAATGAGGCCCGCTTCGCGCAGAAGGCGGTTCCCTTCGCGGCTCGCTTTCACGTCCACGAATAGCGCGTCGATCTGGGCGAGAAAGGCCGTCTCTTCCAGACTGCGGTAACTCTGTGCCCGGCCGCCGAGCGTTTCTGCCGCTTCCTCGGTGAGTTTTTCTGTGCCGAGGGAAGGCATCGCGCCTGCGCCGTAGATCTCCGAGAATTCCGTACGGAAGTTTTCGAAAGCAAAAATCACCAGGACTCGGTGCGGGCTTCTCGTTTCTCCTGCCGCGTTGCCGAAGTTCCGTTTCATTTCTGCAAGGCGTCCCCGCATGCCTTCGGAATCAAGAGACTGCCATTCGCCCACAGGCTTGAACTGCGCGTATTTATTCGCGTACTTGTAGAGAGTTCCCAGTTTTGCGAAACCTTCCAGTTCATCCAGGGCCATCAGCCGGTTCCACTGCCTCCAGTAAGCTTCCTGCGGGTCGAACATGCGCGAGGCCGCATACTCGTAGCCAAAATCCGGATCGATGCCTTTCTGCGCGTCCAGTTTTTTTGCTTCCGCGAGAACTTCCCTCCGGAAAGCCTCTTTGTCCCCAGCCTGTCCGCCCAGATAAAAAAGGCGCAGGTGGCTCTGCCACGCGAGCGCCCATTCGATCGAACCTTTTTCGTTCTTTCCCAGTGTTTCTCTCGTGCTTCTGGTTCCCTGTCTCGTTTTCCTGACCCGCTCCCCGTGGTCGCTGAGGTCAACGAGCGAATCATTGATAAGGAGATACGGGAGCAGGTAGCGGGCCTTATCGAGCGCGTCCGTGCGCGCCGCGATTTCCCGGTCGAAATTTTCGACGGCGCGTGTGACGGCGGCGACGACCGCGGTCCGTTCCGCGCTGAGCGGCGGCAATCCGGCGTCCGCGCGCAGTTCGGATCGTCCTTCTTCTTCGGCCAGGTCCGCATACGGAATGGAATCGCCGAGCGGTACGAACAGGTAGTGCGGTTCCCACATGCCGGGCGGAAGTTTTTCCTTTTTTGCTTTTGCATTTGCCGGTTTGTAAGCTGCGATGAGGCTGTCGAGTTCTTTCTGGTTCGCGACGGGAAAGCCCAACGATTTGAGGCTCCTGTCGTACATTTCAAGGGCACGGGCTTCGGCTAAAATAACGTATTCCACCGCATTGCGTCTGACGGCTTCCTCGATGCTCAGCAGCAGCAGGAACTTGCCGATCCCAAGCCGCTGCAGCCGCGCCGATACTCCCATCAGCTTCAAATAGTAATTGTCGTCCGCTTCTGAATACCGGATCAGGGCCTGGCCCGCGATGGTTCCCTGTGCATCGACGAAGAGATGCCATGCCGTTTCCGAATTGGCAGGTGCTTTACGGATTTCGTCTTTTGTGAAATCCCGGCCGATGTTCTCCGCCATCTCTCCGCCGTGCGTCTCTTGATAAAGAGCCGTCAGCTGGTCGAGCAGAAGAGCGGAGCCCTGCGGAGTCAAATGAGGCAGCAGATCGGCCGCCTGGACAACGGTGCCGAGCTGCCCCCCGGCGGAGAAGTAGGGGTATTTCTTATTCTCCGCCACTTTGCCGAGCGCCTCCTGAATCAGGCCGGATCCTTCGGCCGCCGGCTGGTCAAGGCCGCCTGTCCTGAGTTCTGCACGAGGCCCAATGGCCTCGCCGCCGAGAGAACCCTCCGAACCTGATGTTCGGAGCTCGGATCTCACGGCTGCCACGGAAAGCCCGATACTTTCCCTGATGGCGGCCGAGGACGTCACGGCAAAACGCTTTTCGACGTAAGCCCGGGCGACGGGATAGCGTTTTTCTCCCAGGTGTTTTCGTATCGCCGCAAACAATTCTCCCGAATCCCCTTTCGCGAGATCCGTCCGGAACTGCTCGATGGCCGAATCGAATCCCTTGATGACGTCGCCGAGGAGGGCTTCTCCGTCGGAACGAGTCGTCAGGATGTGTCTGAGAAGCGTGCGTTCGTCTCCCTGCAGAACATGCGGGATGTCAGCCAGCGAAGCGTTGACGTAGCCGGGGACATTATCATTGTCGAAAAACATGTACTCCCAGTCGATGCGGAAAAGGTCGCCTGTTTTCTTGTCGATTAGAATGTGCTTCATCTTCGCATCGCGGGCGCCAAGATATTCCATCGCGAAAATGCGGCCGAGCTGATCCATACGCCTGCCGATGTCCGCGCGCGACCCCTGAAAGAGAAGGTTGACCGCTCTCTCGTTCACGACGGCAATTGCGCTTCCGGGGGGAAAAGAAGCGAAAGAAAGAGCGTCCCGCATGACGATGGCTTCCGTAATGCCTTCGTCGTCGCCTTCCGCCGCTCCCAGAATGCGGACATCGTAGCTGGGTTGTTTCAGGAAATCGCGCGTAATCTCTGTGGCGAGCCCGTCGTTCCGGGCCGAAGGCCGCGCGACGTCCTTAATGAGTACCTGCACCCTGTTCCCTGTTTCTTCCTGCGTAAAGGTGACGACGAAAGCCTCGTTCTTCCCGCCGACCGCGTCCGCCTTCATTTCTTCGGAATCACCGAAAGATTTCATCGAGGTATAGCGGTAGCCTTCGAGCGCGATGCCGAGCTTCGGAAAAAAATCAGGGTCCGTCGTCATGCGTTCGAGATTGATTTGAAATTCGACCCACCCGGGGCTGTTTTCGAAAGCTTTGTCCACCCGGTTGAAAAAGTAATGGATCGCGGCAGGGGTATAGCGGCCGTCCTCGTCGACATCGATAATTCGGGCTTTGAAATCAATCTGCGCGGAACTGTAAGAGAGAGATTTATCCAGGAAAATATCCGCGGGAATCTCCGGCGGAAGGGTTTCCATGACACTGACGACGCGGTCGAAATAATAGAGCGCGGCTTCGGGCGTGCTCTCGATCAGCATACGTTGAGAGCGGCTGCTCAAGAGGGGCAGAATAGCGGCCGGCCTGCCGGCTTTCGCCTGGGCGCGGCCGAGGATCGCGTCCCATTCGCGCAGGAAAGGAATCCATTTGTAAGGAGTGCCGCTCGATTTGGCGTACGAACTCCCGAAATTCGGGACGATGAACATGTTCGAGCTCGCGAGATGGGAAAGCGTCCTGTCTTCCAGCTCAAACCACTGCAGTCCCGGCCGCGCGTTGGCGTTGGCAAATTTAATAAGGACTTTGGCGAGGATCGGTGTAAAGAGTGCGATTTTCTCCCGGAAATTCACATCGCCTTTCTTGACGTTGAGCAGCGTCTCCAGCCGCTTCGCCGCGAGGTCGAGAAGGAGCGCTTTTTTCGCCGCCGGAACTTCGGCGGGGAAATCCAATTCCAGGTCGCCGTCTTTCAGGAAATAAATCTGGCGCTCTTTCAGGAAGCGTTCCATATCCGGCGCCGGACTTTTCATTTCTTTCTGCAGTTCTTTCAGGAACGCTGGGTATCTCAGAGCGTCGCCGAAAATCATGCTGATGCCGCTGCGTTTGAGTGCGGCGCCAATATCAGCGTACTCGGAATGCAGCTTTCCCGCCGGGGCCTTTTTTCCTGCCTGCAGCGTCAGGTTTTCGAAAGCTTCGAGGCCGTTGTCTTTTACGATGAAAGCCGGAAGGTCTGCAGGAACGAGGTTTCGCGTAAAGGTCGCCTTCAGCGATTGCAGGCGGGTCTGCTGCCAGAAAACGGGTTCCCACCGGCTCTTCGCTTCGGCCCGCTCGAGTCTTTCGAGTACGCGCGCTTCGGCGCCCGAATCTTCATCTTCTGCGGCGGCCGAGGCGCGCAGCTCGGACCTTACGGCCCCGTCGTTGACGCCGAGTGCCTTGAGCTCTTCGTCGCTCAATTTTCCGAGCATTCTATTTACCGCAGAATTGATGAGAGCCGCGCCGTCGGGAGAGAGCTCGGCACTGCCGGGATAGAAGTCGTCAATATATTCGAGAGCTTTTTCGGCGATCGCTTTGACCGCTCTTGCAGCCAGAATGCCCCGCGAACGGTCTGCCGCGATCGTGTGAAGCTGCCACTTGAGCACGCTTGAGCTCTGGGAACCAAGAGAGGCGAGCCGCGCCACGGCGACCGGCTGCTTTTCATGAAAATAAACGATCTCGAGCATTTCGTATTCGATGGCGCCTGAAGTGAATTCCACGATTCCCGCGCTGACCGGAGTTTCTCCCGGCGTGACCTTGATCTGCTTGAAGATCCTGCCTGCCCAATCCTTGTCCCGTTCCTTGCCGCCTTTCGAGGGAGAGTTCGCGAGCAATACGGCCGAGCGGAGCTGGGACTCTTTTTTGAAACCGGTTCTTATGAGAATGTTCTGGATATCGAGCGGAGCACTTTGGCTTTCACGCAGTTCGGAACGGCCTGATCCGGCGTCGGATCTGAATTTGGTCTCGAGAAGTATCGGAAGACGCATGACGCGGATTTTTTCATGCCACGCTTGCAGACGGCTGCTTTCGGGCGCGTCGGAACCAAGACGGTTCAGCACATAATCGTAAAATCGGTAGGCTCCGGATTCTTTTCCCTGGTTCTTGGCGTCAGCCGAAATGGGGAGCCGGGCAAGAATGCCCGCCATCATAGCCATGTCGACGCCGCTGAGCGTCAGGACCCATTCAAAAAGAGTTCCGAGATTCGTGAAAATCTCTTTTTCCCTGTCAGCTGAAAGAAGTTCACCGCTATCGATCGCGGCAAGCCCGCGCTGCAGGTAGCGCTTCACTTCGGCAGCTATCTGGTCGTCGTTGAAAAAAACGTCTGAAATTTTTTCTGTCGTGAGACGGAAGAAAAGATCTTGCCGGATTTCTCTGGGCCGTGTCGATCTCAGCACCGCGTTCTCGACGAAAGTTTTTAGAATCGAATTCATTTCAAAATTGCGGTCGAGATCTTCCTTGAGGCGGAAGGCGGGAAACTCCTTCTGGTATTCCTCTTCGGTCAGAGACACGCGTGAAATCTGGACGAGATCGTGGAGAGAATACCCTTTAGCCGGCTGCGCCTTGATCACGATTTTGGAATAAACAGGTTTTGAGAAAGGGTCCGGTGCCATCATTTCCTGCCTGATCTCCAGAATCTGGTCTTCATCAACCTCGCCCACGAAGCCCTGCTGAAGAACGGAGGAGGGCGGGTTCAGAACCGCGATCTGATGCAGGAAGCCCCCCGCTCCCGGGCCCTTTCCCACCTGGGTCGGATCGAGAACGTCGTGGTCGGGATTTTTATTGCCCATCTGGCGAATGCGATAGAAGATCCAGAGCAGTTTGGTTTCGTCGGCCGCATCGCGCAGGTGGGCCGGGAAAGTGTCGGGCGCAAAATCACTGATCCGGAACATGTCCTTTAAAGCTTCCTTGTCTACCCCTCTCTTGGTGCTGGAAGCGAAATCGGACATCACCCTCTCCACTTCGAGAAACAGGACGCCCGTTTCCTCGTCGCGGCGGTCGAGCAGGGTCACGTGTTCGAGCCCGGCATCATCGTCGAAGAGCGGTTCCAGAACGCCGCTGAAAAACTGGCCGAAGGAATTAAATTTTTCTTCTCCTCCAGCTTCTCCCGGTTTTTTTTCGTCCCGCAGCTCGGAGCGGCCTTCGCCTGTCTTTTTCCAGAAATCGATCTTCTCCCATGGGAGACTTTCTCCGGGACTGGTGAGGATATCTTCGAAATAAATTTGAGGGTCGCCCTCTTGCGTATCTCTCAGTTCGGAGAGCGCGCTCTTCGCACGCACATCTCCGAGCAGCGTGCTGAGCACGGAAAAGTTTCCCTCGAAAGCGGCGGGCTTGATCAGATGGGCGGCGTTTGCCCAGTTTTTGACTCCGTCCATTTGATCCATTGAACGTGCCGTCACGAAAAGGACGGGCGTCTGATTTCCCGTATCCCGGAATTGATTAAAGAGATCGATGCCCGTCACGCCGCCTTCCGCGAGGTCCACATCGAGAATGACGAAATCGAATTTGTCCGAAGCGAGTGCGGCACGGGCGAGCTCGGGCGTCTCGAGGACGACAGGCGTGATTCCGAAAGGCCGCCAGCGGCTGTAGGCCTCCGCAAATAATTCATTGTCTTCGACGATCAGCAAGCGCTCGAGCCGGGTTCCCGCCGGAAGCGAAAGCTGCGCGGCCGCCTGCTTCATTTCGCGGAAAGACTGCCCGCTCACGGCTTCGAAAGAACTGTTTACCGCCCTGCCCGTTCTGAGCAGCACGACATCGCGCCGGGCGAGAAGCGGTGCGTTGACTTCTTCGAGCGTCTTTTCTACTTCGTCCGAATCATAACCCTGGAGAGCGGTGACAAGACCCATCAGCGGCAACGTGAGGGCCGCGTCCGATGAGCCGCCCGGGGAGCCGCCTGGAGCTGCGCCGGCAAGAGCAAGATAGCGCGCGAAAATGTCCCTTCGGTTCTTGTCAAAATTACTTTTGTCGTTCAACAGGTTCGCGAGCGTCACCGCCGCGGTGCGTAGATCGGAGCGTCCGGTTGAGCCGGGGTCAACCCGGTTCAAGCTTTCCGGCCCCGGCACATCAGAGGCGGGGTCAGTGCTCCGATCGCTTTCCTGTCCCACTGCATTGGCAGTGGGGCGCAGATCAGAGCGTCCGGTGGAACCGGATTCAAATGGCGCCCGGCCCGCGATGATTTTGATTTCATATTCATTTCGTGGGTTTGTTTCCATCGAAATCCGGGAAGAAAAATGACTTAACAGGGAACCCAGCTGCGTATTGAGCAAACTTCCCTCTTCATTAATTTTTGCGAGGAAGGCGGGGTTATCCGCAAAGAGGGACGTCAAAAAACTGATTGCGGAAAGGGCGTCCGCGGAAGCATCCCAGGATCTGGATACGCGGGCAGAATAGCCCTGTCGTCTGTGTTTTTCGGCATAGTCTCGAACCCTGTCAGGAACGGTCACTCCAGGCTCGCTGCCCGCTTCGTCGACGAGCCAGGCAATCGTCGCAGGGTCTGTCAGATCCATGACGAGCTGCGTTTCCACCTGGTCCGGCGCGAAATCCGACAAACGGCGGAGCATCGCTTTTTCCAGGGCTTCGAGTGCCGCTTTTTGGTTTAGCTGAACTCTGTGAGTAAAGCTCAGCAACCCCGGTTGCGCATTGATATCACTGATGTCGAACGTACCGAGCCACGAATCCCGTCCTCTTTCAGAAACCGGGCTTCCCGCAGGATAAATCCCGAAAAGACGGTACGCGGGATCGTAATGCAGCACATACTCGAGTCCGTCTTCCGTTTTGACCAGAGAAGACGAGAGAAAATGAGTCAGCGCTTGCTTTACCTTTTCCCAGACCTCGTTTGTCCGGTCATCCTGCGGCTGGTAAGACAGGGATTCCAGATACGTGCCGAGAAAATGAGGGGCGGCGAGGCTTCTCGTCAAAGCTTCACGAAAATTTCTTTTGTATTCAGCGGCCTTCTGCGGATCAATTTTTCCTCCCGCCATCCAGTTGTCCGGAATTTTTTCAGGCGCTTTTGGCACCGCGATAAATAAACCCCAGGTGCCGTCCGCTTTCTTCTGAAAGGCGAGGTCTGAACTCTTGAAGTAATTTGGCATCTCCCAAGTCGGATAATAATATCCGCGGGAAAGCAGGAATTCTGTCAGCTCTTCAGCCATCCGGCCGATCTCGCCGCTGGCAATTTCCCGCGCCGTGATACCCGGGTCGCCGAGAGATTTCAGTTCCCGTGATTCAAGGAGAAGTGCATTTGCGCCAGCTCGGCTCTCCAGAGCTTCAAGGGCAAGGACCGCGCCCTCCACACGTTCCGAAACACGGTCCTTACCAGAACGGTAACCGGCGAGAATTTCAGGATAATAATCGTTCTTCCCGAGAGAGAGCACCGTGTTTGAATAAGCGCCGTCAGGATACCTCACGAACGTTTTGCGCCGGCCGTCAGTCGTGTCGGTGACTTCCAGCGTGTAAGGATTAGCCGGAGATTCCGCCTCAAATACAAGCTCCGGAGCGACGCTTGAAATTTCAGCCTGACGTTTGGCCTTGAAATAGTCTTCCCTGCGTTTCACCGCTTCCGCTTCCGTCCATTTTTTTCCCGAGATCGTCTGCCCGGCGCTTGAAAATACCAGGGCTTCGATTTCGCGTTGAAGCGTTTCTTCGCCGAGATCGACACTCCTGGATTCGACGAAGGGGTTTTCTTCGATGAGCTGATTAATGGAAGTTTTCCATTCCGTGCGTCCCGAAAATTTAAAGGGGCGTTCCGAAATTTGCCCGGGCGTCACGGCTTGTTCGCCGATGACCGGCCTCCGCGCCGCTGCATCGTATTTTATCTCCCGGACGTCTTTGTTCGTAACGGCATACACCGGTAGTCCGTAAGCTTCCGCCACTTCAAAAATTTCGTTAAGGGGAAGCGCGTCTTCGGGCGTCAAGATATTGGTTTCGCCCATATAAAAATAGACTCCGGCCACCTGGGGGCTGCGGACGCCCAGTTCGTTCCAGCCGCTTGCGTGTTCGTAAATCGCCTGATCGAGCTGCCCTTCGATTGGCCTGTCGAGGTCTTTGCCGCGATAATTGCGCTGCCAGAGAGACTGAACAACGCTGCCCGCATCGGAGGATGCGGCCATCTCGATGAATCCGTCGGCCAGGATAACGCCGATCCGAGAATACATCGAACTGCTGTCCTCTTCCGAAGGCTGGAAAGTATAGGCCGAGACTGTCGGTTTCAAAGCCAGAAGCATTTTTAATTTTGTCTTGTAAGAGAGATTGTCTCTTACATTCGAATTGGGCGCGATCTGCGATACGCCGCGTTCATGAAGAAATCCGTGCATGACGAAACGGTTGTACTTTTTTGCAGTCAATGCAAGAGAGCGGTTTTCGAAATCTCCGGCGAGGCTTTCGTAGAAAAGCCGCAGGTTTTCTCGTGCCTTCAGAAGATCCTGCCGAAGGCCTGAGAGGACCGTGAGAAGGGTTTCCCTTTCTTCGGAAGTGCGGCGGATAGCGGTCTTGGCTTTGAGCCGCAGGCGGATCTGCCCGCCGAAAGACCTGCGCAGTGTTTTTTCGGCTGCAGGCATAAACCCGACGGCTCTCCCGGTTGTGCTGAGCGCGCTTTTTCGTGTCTGACGGATCCGGCTTTTTAAGTTTTCAATTTCTCGGTCGCCGGCGGCCATAATTTCGTTCAAACGCCTCAGTTCAGTTTCTATTTCGACGAACCTCGCCTGAGACTTTTCGTTCGTATCGATCAGATCCTGCACAGCTTTTTCTTTCTGTCTCTGAGTTTCCGGGAAATACCGCCCGCCATACTGCTCCAGACTTTCCGCCGCCGGATTCGCGATACCCGCGTTCTCTTCCTCTGTTTCGCCCGCCTGATCGACTCTCAGCTCAGAGCGGGCCAGCGCTTTCTGCTTGAGCCCGGCCCAGTCCTGAGCATCGAGAATTTTGAGGTTCTGGATTTGTTCGTTCAGGGGCTTTCCGGCCCAGTCCTTTTTCCCGAGCTGTCCTGCGAAGAGCAGGACGCCTTCGAGATAACGCAGCCGGAAGATGTCCGCGAGCAGATCCAGTTCGGTTTCGGTGAGCGGATTGTTTTTGTGGTAGGCAAGAATGAAGGTTTCGACTTTATCGAAAGCAAGGCTCGAACCGTCGGCGGCGTAACGGATCATAAGCGGATTCGCGAGATCGTAAATACGCGCGTCCCGGGCCGCATATTCGAAGTCGAAGAGTTTCGAATCCCGCATATTCCCCTGATGGTAATCGCCGTGTACGATCGAGGCGGGAAGGCGAGAGAGAACTTCAGGAGTGAGCCTGCTGCGGATTTTTAGTACCGTATCCGCGATCAAGGCTGCGTTCGTAAGAAAAAAACTTTCGGCTTCAGAGTTTGGCGGCCCGCGCTCGCTCAACGACGCAAACAATTCCTCGAGACGTTTCAGGCCGAGTTCGAACTCAAGGACCCCGATCACCTGAGGGCGGCTTTCCGGCGCGTAATTCATGCCCGCCGCCTCGAAATTTTCAAGCCGCTGGTGGAGACCCGCGAGCAGTACCGCCGCCGATTCGAGGGGCGCCCCTTCGACTTCGCCCCACCCGAACTCAGCACCTTCCGCTTTTTCATAGAGAACGTAAACGGTCCCGTCTCCAGACCGAGTAAGCAGCTTTCCGTCCGTTGTCTTTACGATCTGCGCCGCGTTTTCTCCGAGAGCCGTGAGGACCGAATTCTCCCAGGCGATGAGGTCTTCGGTGTTCCTGTACTTCGGCTGTTTCAAAATAAAGGTTCCCTTATCCGCGGCGACGGTCACGATGTGCTGCTTCGTCGGGTCGGGATGCGGGGTTACGGACGCTCCTGCGAGGCCGTACGCTGCGAGGATTTCCGCGGGTGCCGCTTTCCGCCGCGCTTCATCGTCCGCTTTAGCCTTCGCGAGCGCGACATAATCCTGCGTGAACGGACTCGCGGCGTTTTTGATGAGAACGGTTTTATTCAGCAGCGAATGGCGGCCCTCGGGCATGTCCGCCGGACCCGCTTCTTCGGGGATAACCTGCACACCGAGATCCGTGCGCGCCGCGAGGACCGCTTCGAACGCACGCCATTCCGCCGCCTGCTTCTGTCCGCGTGCCTCACGGCCCGCATAATCGAAGAAGCGGACGAGGATAAGGCCGTCCGGCTTCAGCAGGGCTTTCGCGGTGTCGAGCCATTTATTGAAATCGACCCGGTCGTCTGTAATGTCGGGCGCATTGATCGTGACGAGGTCAAAACTCGCGGGCGCGATTTTAGCGGGATTGCCTTCAAATAGTTTCTCCGCCGATTCGACACTTCCTTCCACGAAAGTAATTTCCGAAATTTGCTCAAGGGGCACGCCTTTGCCGGCGGCTTCCTCGCCCCGCTTTTTCGCGTCTTCGAGAATCGACGCCTTGTGCTCGATCTCATCCATTTCGATCGCGACGGCATTGATCCGAGCCGCGCCCATCGCGTTCAGTTTCTGGTTGAACTGCCGCAGAAAGGAACCGAGCCCCGAACCGAAATCTGCGTAGGCGATACTGCCGCCGCCCGCTTCAGGAAACACGCCCGGAAGTTCCGCCGCCAGTATTTCCTGCGCCGTGACGCGTAATTCGGACCGGGCGTCCTGAGTCCTTGCGAGTCCGCGGAGCATTTCAAAACTGTGGTTCGCTCTCTTTTCCAGCTGCTTTTGCATATCGAATGGATTAATGCCGTACGTTCCCTCTGGGATTTTTTTATCGCTGATAATCCTGAGCATGCTGTCGCGGAAACCCTCTTCGTTAAAAGCCGCTTTTTTCAGCAGTGCATCGAAGCCTCGCCGCACGGCGGCCTCTTCATCCCAGCCGCGCAAGGGCCGGTCCTTCTTAATTGCTTCGAGGAAACCCCAGAAATCACTCGATGCTTCCAGCGTTCCCGCAAGAGAACTTTTACGGTCATACTGAAAGAGATACTCGTGGTCGATCTTGAAGAATCTCCCCCCGTCCGAAAGAAGGAAGTGTTTCATGACCGAGTCCTTGCCGCCGAGAAGATATTCCACCGCGAGCTGGCCGCCGAGTTCTGCGAGCGCTTTCAGTTTTACATTTTGCTCAAGGGCGTTGAAGGCTGCGAGATCAGAGTAAATGGTAGCGCTTCCCATGCGGGCTCTCGCGGCGGCGTACACGATACGCGACGGCACGAATTCGATGAGCTGGAGGGGTACGCTTCCGTCAGGCCCGAAACGGTCAACCGAATAAGTCTCGAGCCCTCCCGCCGAGCGCGTGACTTCGGTAACGATCTCATCAAAGGCGGGCTGTTCTACGCCAAGTTTTACCAGGATATTTTTTGCGGCGCCGCCCTCCCTGTCGAGAAGAGTGACCCTGAAAATAGGGTTCTTTCCCTCTACGAATTCCGCCTTCGCTTCATCGCTCGATACTCCCGCCGGGCCTCTTTCGTAAGTCTTTCCGCCAAATTCGATCTGCGGAAGGGCGAGAAATTTTTTTAGATTATCCCAGCCGATTTTCTGGAGGCCGGCGGCTCTGAGCTGCTGCTGCACGGCCTGCTGGAGCCCGAGGTGAAAAAAGACGAGTCCATTGTCCCTGAAGCGCGCAGTACCTTTTTCGGCTGAACCGTCCCACGCCGCAAAGATTTCACCGAAGAAATCTTTCAAGTCGTCCACTCCTTTGACCGGGTTACGTTCATACATCCGAGCGCTCTCGCGATTACGATGATCCGCAATTGCAATGATGTGCGACGAAGCTCCCCTGAAAAAATCTTTTTTGAGTTTTAACTCGGTCTCTCCATCCTCACCCCCGAACCTGCTCTCCAGCCCGTCGTGGATATTTTTCATTGCCTCAAGAAAAGGAAATATTGTTTCGGCCGAGAAAAGAATGTATTCGATTCGCTCGAAATAACGCTCAAAATAGATTTTTTTACTCCCTTCATTCAAGCCTGCAAGGATCTTCCAATAACTTCGGGCGACATCCTCGACAAGGGCTCTGTTACGCGCCTCGCTTCCGGAAGGGGCCTCGCCCTCGGCCCGCTCCGCGACCCTCTCATAAAAGGCCCGGGCGAATGTGGAAAGGAAGTCCTCGCCGCTCGTCTGCTGTGAATCACTCTCGTTCCCATCCCTCAATTCGGAACGGGCATTCTGAAAATTGTAGAGCGCTTCGAAGGTCTGTTCGAGAGCCCTGAGATTTTCCTCCGAGTCGAGCATGAGACCCGTCCGTTCGAGGTAGGAGGTGAGCTGAGAGCCTTCGGTGCGAAGGCTTAGATTAAACGCTGCGGGAGTCCAGCCATCCTCGCTCAGCAGAGATTTCAAGGCATTCTCAGCGTACGGCGCTGCGAGCTTCGGCGCGGGAGGAGCTTTGTAGCCCGATCTGGATATAAGGTGGCCCTGAAGTGTCTGGGTGGAAAATCCTCCGGCAATGGTTATGGCCAGTTGTTTTCTAAGGTACGCCTGTGCTTCTTTCCAGAAAAAATCAAGGGCCGCTTCATGGGAAAGAACGTCTGCCTCCCGCGCCGCATCAGTCAGATGACGGTAGACGTTGAGAATATCGCGCTCGGGAATTCTCAATCCCTCGAGCCCGGGATTTAATTTCACCCAGGCGGCCAAAGCGAGAGCGAATTGAGCTCCTTCCTGTTTCAGATCGCGCGGTGCGGCGGGGGCCTTATCGAGCGGCGCCGGCTCGAAGACTTCCGCTTCCTGAGCTGAGGCGGGCTTGGGCGCCTGGTCAGGCAGGGCCGCATACCTGTTAATGCCGTCCGCGAGATACGCGCGCGCGGGGTCCGAGAAAGCTGCCGCTTCGCGGATAAATTTCTCGCCGGCTTCCCGGCCCATGCCGTCGATGATTCCGTCGAAGAATCCGGTTTTTTCATTTTTCCGTGACCACACCCAATCGCTCTCTTCCATTCCCGGAATGGGCGCACGGAAAGCCCCGCTGAAATAATCGAGGACATCGCTGGCGGAAAGCTCGCCCGAAGTGAGGATCCGGACCGAACCGAGATCGACTATTTTCATAGACCATTCCCCGCCCTCGAGTCTGTCGAGAACAACTTGGCCGAGAGAAATATCGTCGATGAAAATCCGGCGTCCGCTCGCTTCATACATGCTGAAAAACATTTTGACGGCCTGGCGGTGGTAATACTCCTTTTCAGCCGGGCCCAGTTTCTGCTGCAGGAGAAAAAGATTCTCTCCCGGAATAAGTTCCGCAGTGACGATCGGCGCCCGCCTCATCCTGCCCGAACCGGCATCGATTTCTGTCACGAACACGCCGCCGAAGCGAGGCACGTCTTTGCTCACTTTCGTGACGGGTTCGAACCGGGTCTCTTCGCCGAGAGAACTCTCGCGCGCCGGATAGAACAGAAGAAACTCGACCTGCCGCTCAACCCCCTGGTCCATAAATTTCACGGCGGCCTTGAAAATGTCCTTCTGCCTGGAATTGGTATAACGGGTGACTTCCATTAAAATGACATCTTCGGCGGACAGATCGATACCGTGAATATTTTTCACCGTCTGTACGAGCGCGCCCGTTTTCGTAAAAATATTCAGGACCGCCTTTCCGGAATCGAAGCGTTCCATCGCATCGGGCATTCTGATCTTTTCCGCCGGGATGCCTTCGCCGGGACTTTCTTCTTCTCCGTCTCTCAGTTCGGAGCGGCTTGAGAACGTCTTCGCTTTCGTGCGCACAGAGGACTCGGCGGGGTCGACGCCCCAGGTTTTATCGAAGAACTCGAACGGGAGGACGTCGATCGTCTCAAGGCCCGCTTCGTCGAGGCGGCCGCGCGTTTCTTCCATCCGGGCGTACGGGACGAACACGGCGTCGAAATGGCTTTCGCCTCCGGCCGTGAACTCTCCTTTCGGCTGGTAGGACCGGGACGAACCCTTTGGGTCCGCCGGCTGGGAAGCGCGGGCAAACACGACGGGGTAAGAACCCTGGTTCATGAGCACGCGTTTCTGGGTCGAGCCCGCCGCGAGTGCGCGGGCGTCCCAGTCCGCAAAAGAAATCTGGCCGGGGCTGTAGCCTACCGCCGAGAGCTTGATGTCCCGCTTTTCAAGTTCGTCCGCGGAGTAAAGTTTCGCGTCCGCGGGATTTCCCGATTCCACTACCCAGCCGATGATCCGGTCGAGGACGCTGCTGTCGGTGCCGTGAAAATAAAGCTCGGGGTAGAGAGCACCGATATTTCTTTCCAGCTCAAGCCGGTAACGCAGCTGGTCGAGAGGATGGAGATTACCCGCGTCCATGATCATGGCCAGCATGCTGATCGTTTCGAGTTGAGCGCTCCTCTGTTCGGCGGTGGGCTCAGGACGCACTGCCGCGGCTGCCGCCCTCGTCCCCGCGCTGAGACCGAGAAGATCCTCCCCCTCGTCAAAACTGAGATATCCCTCTTCCAAGGCCACTGCGTCAACGACGATAAAATCGTTGGCTTCGGCGCGGAGTTCCGACCGTGCCTCGGCGGAGATATCCGAAATGCGCTTTGCGGCGAGATCATATGTCTTCTTGAACGCGGAGCCCGCTTCCGAGCCCGGGTTGAGGAGATCGGATTTGACGAGCGCGGCGTCGGCCAGGTTCACGAGCCTGAGCACTTCAAGAAGTTTTAGCTGTTCGGCGGGTTCCATGCCTGCGGGAAGCTGGGAGACCAGAGCTTTCGAGACCTCGACCGGGTGAGGGACGTTTGCGCCTTCGAGAAATAACTTATCGGTTACGAAACTGTGCAGCCTCACGCTCAAAAGAATCCGCGTGATGGAACCCGGCTTTACCGCAAACCTTCCTTCTTCGAACACCTGCCGGGCTATCATTTCGGAGCGCTCGTTATGCCCCATTTTTTTCAAGGACTCGATAGAGATCCCGAGCCGCGGGACGGAGGCCAGGTTCTCGGGAGAAATTTTTCCGAGATCGTGGAACAGGGCCGCGAGCAGCACTTCATATTTCCTCGCCTTGCCGAGGCCCGCGAATTCGGGAAGCGCCGCCGTCGATTTGAGCACCTCGCGCATGTGGCCGGAGAGAAGGCCGCGGCTTTCCTGGGTAATACCGGCGAATGCGTAGACGCCCGCGAAAAGCCGGCTCGCTGAAGCAAAAGCCTCTTCGAGCCCTTCCCCGCTGCCCGCATCGATTGACTGTGAAACGGCTGCGGGAAACGGCTGCATTTTGAGGCCGGCGGGAAGCGGCGAGGGAATGGCCGCGGCGACGGCGTGCAAGCGGTCGTACTCCGCCTCTTCGAGAAGCACCTTTCCTTTCTCGTCATAAACCGGCACGTAAAAAGGAGATTTGGCCGCTGTCTGTTTCAGCCGCTGCAGATTGGTTTCGTCGAGCCCGGCCGCGATGAGGCCTGTGAGCCGGTCTCTCGGGATAAGGCCGAAAGTCAGCCGCTGGGCCCAGCCCGTCGTACGGGGGACGGAAGCCGGGCGCAGAATACCGGGAGCGCCTTCGATTTCATCCTCGCCGTAAAGTAAAAAAACGGGGCCGAAACTCAGGGAGTCGCTGTTTCTGATATGAGCCTCAAAATCGGGAAAGTGTGTCTGGGGTAACCCGCCCTTCCTGTCCGAATCAGCCTTCCGCACTCCCAGTTTCGACAGGTCTACGTTCATCGGAAAGGAATCCGTCCGAATCTCGAGACCGAGGAGCTCGCCGGCAAAGTTGCCTCCCTGCAGAATCGCGCCCAGCGCGTTTGCGTTGACGGTCACGCCGTTTTCTCTCTGCTCGCCCGTAGGCTGCACGCCGTGTATGTAGGCGCCCGTGTAAAAGTTGAGGTTTTTCTGTTCCGCCAGCCGGCGTTTGTGTTCTTCCTTGAGCGTGCGGTTTCTCGCATTCGCACGCGCGTCGGCGTCAGAGCTGTGGTTCACGCTTTCGTTGTATTTGAGGAAACTAAGAACGAGAAGCGCTTTCGCATTGTCACGGAGGTAACCGTAAGCAAGAGAGTCTTTCGAAGAGCCTGCGTCGGGGTCGCTCCTTTCGTAAAAGGCGTTTCTTTCCTCGTCACTCAGTTCCGAGACCGCCCGGAACGCTCCTGTTTTGAGAAGGCCCGCGTCGCGGACGGGATCGAGCCGAAGCATTTCATCGATTGAAAGGGGCACGCCGTCCCGCTCGAAAACAGGAATGGCGTGGATCTTCGAAACGCCGCCAAGATAACCCGGAAATTTAGAACGGAAGCGTAAAAAGTTCTCGAGGTACTCGGGCACGAGCCTGCGCCCGATAAAAGCGGTAAAACGCGCGATGGTTTCGTCTGCTTTTCCCGCGCTGACTTCGTCAACCATTTCGCGGAGGTATTTATAATTGTTGTTGGTGAGCGAGACTTCGACTTCGCCCCTTCCGAAAAAGAAATTCACGACCGGCGCGACTTCAGCGCGGAACTCATCACCCGTGTAGGCCTCGATCGCGGCAATGAGAAGGTCCGTCTGACCTGATTCGATCGAGTACTGGATCAGATAATGTCCCGCGGTGGAACGGATGTATTCGCCCAGTTCCGTCTCCGCGGCACTGTTTGCCTTGTACACTTCGAGCGCTTGTTCGGCCGCGGGCCTGCTCTGGAAAAAAAGCGTGTCGGGAAAGCGCCCCGTCAATTCGAGAAAATGCCCCTTGTAGCCGGGAAGCAGCGCGTCGCGGATGGGGCTCAGGGCCGCGTTCAGATCCTGCCAGAGTTGAAGTTTCTCCGGCGATTTTTTTAAATTGTGCCAGTTGAGCAGGTACTCATGCTCTGTCATGATTCGGTAGCCGTTTTGGACTGAAGAGTATTTTGAGACATTGAAACGCGGCGAGACGATCGTTTCCCCGTCCGCCTCATAGGAACCTCTGAAGAGGGCCCGCAGAACCGCTGAGAGCAGGACAAAAGGCGCGAGCAGCTTGTAAAACAGGAAGAGATTCCGGTATTCCGAAATTCTTTTATACTTTTCGACATGTGCCGTGCCGGTCATCCTGAAAATCGTGGAAACCTTGCCTGCGAAATACTCTTCTGCGATTTTCCGGAAGAAAGAATTTTTAACGGCGAGACGGTTAAGCAGTCCCGGTATCTTCAGCATTTCGGTGTCGTGCATACCAGAGGAAAAGAAGCCTTCACCGCGTTCGGCATCAAGCCGGTAAGAGGCCGCGTAGACTCCGCGCAGAATACGCCGGAACCTGCCGCGCTCACTCCCGGCCATATACTGGAACGATTCGTCCCGCGGCATAACGTCCAGGTTGACGATGATCGTCCCCGAGCCCGGCAGATAACGGACGGCTGGCGCTTTCGCACCGGCGCGTTGATGGAAAATTCGTCCGTCGGGAACGCCCGGAATATCCTGATAGAAAGTGGGGAGCCTGTTAAAATCTCCGAGCGAAAAATGTTCGAGCGCGGTGAACGGCCGGATCGCCTTCAGAATATCTGCGGCAGAAGCCTCAGGCGATGCGGCGAGCCTTGCCTCGACTTCCCGCAAGGCCAGTTCGCGGGCGGGAGGATAAATCTCGGGCATCAAAGCTTCGATTTCTCCCTTTACCGAACTGAAAACCGATGAGCGTACGGAAAGCGCGTCAAGTTTGCTTCTGACACCGGCGGCAAGCGCGCCCGTGCCGTCCGGTTTTCTCTCCGCAGAGTCTGGTTCTGGAATTTCTTTGGGCGGATCTTCGTCAAAATTTCGCAATTCGGAGCGGACACCCAGTTCGCGGTTCAGTTCCTCGTTCTGGGCTTTCCATTCCTGCGCGAGTTCTTTCCGCAACGCGTCTTGAGATTTAAGAGCTCTTTTGGCCGATTCGTTTCCGAATAACTCGAGCCACACGAGCCAACGCCCGGCCTTTTTTCTCGCCGTTTCATCGTCGCCGTAGAAAAGTCGGCCGAGATTGTCGACGTTTGTTCTTGTCTGGCCTTCCAGTAACATCGAAATGAGTTTGGTGTAATCCGCGATAACACCCTGCATCTCGCTGAGGAACGTCTGGCCGCGGGCCGCAGGCTGCAAATTCTGGTCCGCGAGAATCCTTTGCGTGATACCCTCCATTTCAATCTGGAACTCTTTCCAGAGAAGCTTCATGACGCGGTATTTAAAAGAGACTTTGGCCGAAGCGTCTTTTCCCAGTCCTCTAATTCTGGATGTGTTATCCGCATTTGCCGCGGACCCCAGGTACAGAAGCCCTTTCAAATTTAAATCGAAATAGTCCTCTATGGATTCCGGCAAGCCGTAAAGTGTCGCCGCGTCTTTGAGGGAGATGTTCATTAAGGCCAGTGAAAAAGGGATCGTGGCCTGCATGGCTTCCTGAAATTTCTCATTAGCGAAAGGGGCCACGCCGTTGGCACTGTCGCGCATGCGATTTTCGAAAAGGTCGGCCCGGTCTTTGAGTCTCGCCTCCAGGACCTCGTCACTTCCACGCGAGGCTTGTTCCTGACGTTTTCTCAAGTCCGCCAGCTTGCTGAAAAGAATCGGCAGCAGGAACGGGAAATCCCTTCCCATATATGCAAGCTTGCTTTCGGCCAGGGAGCGGACATCTTCGCCCCCAACTCCGGGATTTTCCATGAGATCGAGAAACAACTGCGCGATATTTTCTATGATGTCGATGCGGTCGTACGACTGAGCCTCGAAAGTCGAAGAACGTATTCGGGAAAGTGCGTCTCTCAGAGCCGTCAAAGCGATCAGCTGCGACTTTGCATCTTTCGCGCCGCGGACGGCGGCCGCGAAACTCTCCAGAATGATTCTTGTGTCCAATTTCCGATCAATGTAATTCTGGCTATAATTCGTTACGACCAGAGAAATTTCATTCCCAACCTTGGACCGCTGGTCCGTTTCCCATTCGCGGGTCAAATTCTCCAGAAGATCCTGAGCGATTTCTTGTTCTTCACGCAGTTCCGAACGCACTGGGCCAGTTTCGGCCAGGGTCTTAATTTCGGGCGCGGAAGCCGCGGTGCCGCGGGAAGCGTCCGCGGCCTGAGCGCTCGCGAGTGCAGGCGAGATATCCACGAGTGCGTCTTCGAGAACGCGGTAAGTTACCATGTCCGTAATGGCGGCGGGCCTGAGAAGGCGCATGATATTCTGCTCGCTGAGCTGCCCCCTTGCTTCGAGATCTTTCAGGCCCGCGACAAAGCGCTCCATTTTTTCACTGAGATCTTTTTCCTGGTCCGCCTCGCCTCCTGGACGGGCCTTCTCATCGATAAACCGCGTGTACTGTCCGGCCTCGGCAATTTGCCCCTGCGCCGCGAGATCGCGGATAATGCTGTCGCGCCATTCCTTCAGGATATTGCCGGATCGGGTGATCCCTTTCATCGGCTGCGCGGCGAGCTCCATGAGTTTGTCACGGGTATGGCGGACAAATGCCTTGTAGACGTTGACCTTTCCATTCTCGAGCTCGAAATAATCTTTCCAGGAGACGAGGCCCCGCATGTGGTCCACGTAACTGATTTCGTCCGGCAGCGATTTGATTCCGGGCATGATCAGAAAATAGGAAACGCCTTCTTTTTTCAGACGGCTGATGAGACCCTCGGTGTGGAAGCCGCCCGCGACGAGGAGCACGGCCTGCCTGCCCGCCGCCGCTCGGGGCCGGCCTTTCATAAGCCCGAGAATGTTTTTCACGAAGACTTCATCGCGCGCCTCCGAGTTTCTGTAGAAGAGGAGATGGGACGAGAATAATTTCCGGAGGTCAGGCTCCGGGATCAAACGCTCGGTGTCTTCCGTGGTAAGCTGGATATTGTTCGGCCCGATAAACTCCCCGTGGTTGGCGAAGCTTGTCACCTGGTGCCACTGCTGGCGCGTGAGTTCCATCTTTGCCAGCCGCTCGAGGAGATAGAGCCGCTGCGTTTCGCGGTCGAGCCCGCGCTCCAGGCTGCTTTTCATGAGCGATTCCTTGACCCTCCGCGCGTACTCTTCAAACTGGCCGAAGAAGCGCGTCCCCTCGATGTCCTGGATTTTTTTCTGCTCCTTTACCCGGGCGCTGAGATCGCCTGAAAATTGAAAAGGCAGTTTCATGTCCCGGCAAAGGTCTTTCAGATAAACCGCAAACTCTTCGGCCGTGAGCTGCGAAGTCTGGAACGCCTGCAGCTTTTCGTTGAACGCGGTGACGGCCTCTCTCTTGCCGGCAAAAGGTTTCGCCATGAAGAATTCCTTGATTTGATGCGCGAGGGATTTGACTTCGGTCTCGATCGGCGCACGGCTCTCACCGCCGCTCTCTTTTTCCTTGAGAAGAAGCTCAAGCTCGCTCCCGGCGGGAGGCGGCTGAATGGCGGCCAATAGTTCGATGACTTTCATAAGATCGAGATCTCCCGAGTGGAAATCCTTCAAGGCGCGGTCGACCTCGAGGAGGGCCGAAGAGTAGGCCCTTTCTTTTTCGGAGACAAGTTTTTTGTTCTGGTCCGCGAGGATGGTTTCTATCTTTTCCCGCCGTTCGAGCGTATCCAGGTAGTAGGCGTATCCTTCTTCATAGAGCTTCAAGTCCTCAATGCCTTCGAAGCGGGCCTCCCGTTTGTTGAAGATGGCGGCCATGGCAGTGCCAGTGAGTTCTCCCTGGTGAAGATAATCACTGAAGACATCTTTTAAAAGCTGCTTGTCGGGAAAGCTGCGAAAAATACGCGCGTTCAGTTTGGCCGTCGTTCCTTCGAGCGCGACCGTATCCAAGCCGTATTTCTCCTGAAAGAAATCAATGATGTTCCGGATATTTTTCTGCGCGTCGGGAATGGCGTGCGCGTCCTGCACGAGAATGACGAGCCGCTCGCCCGCGTTCGAGCTCTCTTCCAGCTTTCCAATGTTGGGAGGAATCCGGATCTCGCCGAGATCGGAGGGAAAGGAAGCGGCAGCCATGATTGAAGGCGTCTCTTGCGCGGACACGGGAATCCCGTGCTGCGTGAGAAAAAAACAGACGGCGACAAAGGCCGACAGTATCCGGATCTTCAGGTTTTTTTTATTACCCGGCATGAGCACCTTTGCGGAGTAAAGTTTTATGTTCCTTTTATAAAGATAGCACAACGAGATTCTCGGATAGCCTTATTGATAGCAATGAATAGCATAGAAGAGCATAGATTTCGGTTTTAGGGTTCAGCTGCGGAAATCATGCGATGCGTGGATAGCAGAATGCTGAATGACGCTTCTTATTAATAGCTCTTATTTTTTAATGACGCGCATGAACTTTAACACCTGGCTCATGGCCTGATTGAGCTGACTTTCGGCGAGGGCCTGAGCGTCGCGGCCCTGATGGTCTTTGGTGTCAGTCCTCGCGCCTTTTTCGATCAGGAGTTTCGCGATCTCTTCGCGGCCGAAAAGGGAAGCGTACATGAGCGCCGTCTGACCGCTCCGATTTTGATGGTTCAGATCGCAATACCCGGAAAGCAGACGGGAGACTTCGGGGTTGCCTTTAAAGATCGCGCCGAGCAGCGCCGTATTTCCTTTCTCGTCTTCGGCACAGGGGTCCGCACCCTTTTCGATGAGAAACCGGACCGCGGGTTCCTGTCCGTAATAAGCGGCGTAAATCAGCGCCGTGTAACCGTCTTCATTTTTACCTTCGAGCAGGGCGCCCGCCGTGAGATGACGCTCGATTTCCTGCACGTCGCCTTTTTTCGCCCACTTGAAGAATTCTTCCTGGAGTTCGGACTCGCCGCCGGCGGAGGTGGTGAAATTTCCCGCCGCACACATAAAAAAAACAAATCCTGCGAGCAGCGCCGAACGCCGCCCGCAGGATTTCGACTGCGTGAAAGAATTTTTTGGAAACGGCTTCGTCATGCCGTTTTCAGCGCGGGATCATCCTGAAGTTTCGCGGCGATTTCTTTTATGTCGCTGAGCTCGAGCTCGAGTGCCTGGGCCAGGCGTTCGCCGTATTCAGGGTCCGCCGCGAAAAAGTGGGCAGTCATCTGGAGCCGGACTTTATCGTTCTTCACCTGACCGAGGTCAGCCGTGAGGTTCGTGATCAGGCTCGCCTGCTCTTCTTCCGTGAAAGAGCGGTAAGTTTCGCCCGCCGGACGGAAGTTCAGCGTCTTTTTGATCATCTCCTGCTGGGTCTCGCCGTCGAGCTTGTGCCCGCTCATCTTGTACTCGGGGTTGTCCGAGTACATGCCGCTTGCGCGGTCGGGATTTCCGTCAAAGGAGTTCGGCTGATAATTGATATCGCTCTGGGTCTCCCTGTAATTCAGCTCGCCGTCCTGGTTGTGGTTGTTCACGGGCGCGAGAGGCCGGTTGACGGGTACGTCCTGAAAATTCGTCCCGACGCGGTACCTCTGAGTGTCCGAATAAGAGAACAGGCGGCCCTGAAGAAGCCTGTCTTCAGAAGGTTCCACTCCCGGCACGAGGACATTCGGCGAGAAGGCGGACTGCTCGGTGTAGAGAAAAAAGTTTTCAGGCACTTTGTTCAGCGTCATCGTCCCAAGAATTTGGCGCTTGAGTCCTGGAATATTGATCCATTCCTTGGTCGCATCGAGCGGATTGAAATCGAACTGGTCGAGCTGTTCGGGTTCGAGAATCTGCACCTCGAGGTCCCAAGAAGGAAATTTCTCTTCATTGATCGCCGTATACAGATCCCGGGTGAGGTGGTTGAATTCTTTGCTCTGGGTTTCGGCCGCTTCTTTCTGCGTGAAGCTCTTGATTCCCTGTTTCGTGATCCAGTGGAACTTCACGTATAGGACCTTTCCCTTCTCATTCACGAATTTGAAGGCATGCACGCCGTTGCCGTACCATCATCCTGTAACTCGCGGGAATGCCGAGGTCAGAATAGAGCAGCGTGAGCATATGCGTGCTCTCGGGAAGATGGGAGAAAAAATCAAAAAACCGGTTCGGGTCCTGGATGTTGGTCACGGGATCAGGTTTAAGCGAGTGGACCATATCAGGAAACTTCATGGCGTCGCGGATAAAAAATACGGGAAGGTTGTTTCCCACGAGATCCCAGTTCCCCTGGTCGGTGTAAAACTTCACTGAGAATCCATGCGGGTCTCTCAGGGTTTCGGGCGAGCCGGAAGGATGGATCACGGATGAAAAACGGACGAAGACAGGCGTTTCTTTCCCTTTGCCGGAAAAGAGGCTCGCTTTGGTCAGCTCCGAAAAATCTCCGGCGCTCACGAAAACTCCGTGGGCCCCGGTCCCTCGGGCATGCACGACGCGTTCTGGAATGCGCTCGCGGTCGAAGCGGGCGAGTTTCTCGATCAGGTGTGAATCCTGGAGCACCACGGGTCCTGCGGGTCCGGCCGTAATCGAGTTCTGGTTATCTACCTACGGGCGCTCCCGTATCCCGGGTAAGCGGCTCCTGCGCGAAAGCAGGCGCAGCGGCCACACTTGCAGCGGCAATAAGCATAAGTATCATTTTCAATTGATGCACGAGGCCTCCTGTTAAGCTTGAATTTATATTTTAAAGCGGTGACGCTTTTGATTCATCCGAAGTGTAAAGAATCAGGAGTGAGCTTCCTAATCGTTTTTTTCTATCCCGTTGATAGGCACGGGCTATAAAGGGGCATTTTCTTTTTTCACCGCCGTGGGGCGGCCGAATTCGACTTCACTGAGCAGGGCGGCATGGTCCGAGAGTTTCGCCCATTTACCTTTGAAGAACGCCTCGGAATGTTTGACCCGGAGATGCCTGACGTAGAAACGGTCGAGCTGGAGGACAGGCATTTTCGCCGGAAACGTGCGGGCGTGGCTGCCTTTGACTTCAGCGAAGGTTTCTCTCAAGCCCAGAGGATCCGCGAATTCCTTGCTGCTCTTGCTGCGCCAGTCGTTGAAATCCCCGCCGATCACGAGCGGCGAACGCTCCGGAATATGGCTGTTGATATAACTCGAAAGCATACGGTACTGCTTGCTGCGCGAGGCTCCCCAGAGCCCAAGGTGAACGCATATGCAATGGAGGTTGAGACGGATCCCGGGAACTTTGATCACGCAGTGCAGAAAACCGCGCTGTTCGAGGCGGTTGGTTGAAATATCGATTTTCTGCCAGCTGAAGATGGGAAAGCGCGACAGGATCGCGTTGCCGTGGTGGCCTTCCGGATAAACCGCGTTCTTGCCGTACGCGTAATCTTTCCATACGGAGTCGGCGAGAAATTCGTAATGCGAGTCAACCGGCCAGTCTTTGTGGAGCTTGGCCTTGACGGCATGTTCTCCGATCACTTCCTGCAGAAAAACAATGTCGGCCGAAGTCGATCGGATAGCATCGCGCAGCTGCGCGAGCACAAACCGGGTATTGAGCCACGAGAAACCCTTATGAGTATTAATAGTCAGGAGCTTCAGGATCATGGAAATCCGGTTCGGAAAAAATGCGGGTGACGGTGCCTTAAACCGGCCGTCTTCTCAATGAATACGGCACCGGCTTTTCCTGAAGCGTGTGGCTTCAGGGCCCGGCCGTCTTCTCAATGAATACGGCACCGGCTTTTCCTGAAGCGTGTGGCTTCAGGGCCCGGTCGATTTTTTCTCTGCTTTGAGGCCCTTCGAATGCGTAACGGCAAGGACGCACGGTTCGACAAGCTCGGCCTGCCAGCTCATGAGAAAACCCACTTTCATCAACTGTTCCCGGGAGACAGCCCTGTGATAAATAATGGATTCGATAGACGCGCGGGCGGCGATAATGGACGGATCGAGCTTCATTTTATCCGCCGTCTTTCTGCACTCTTCTTTGAGCGCTTCGATTAAATCCTTCGCCTCGGGGTCGTAGGACAGCCGTTCTTTTTTCATGAACAGCGGGTATTCGCTTTCTGGCGCCGCGGCCACTTTCAACAGGGCCGCTTCGAGGCGCTGGACCCGAGCGTCAGGCATGTGGCGTGGAAGCAATTTCACGCGGCTCAGTGTCTTGATCACCGCGCCCTTGGTCACTTTTTTAGAATGAAGGGCGCCCCACTCCGCGATCTCGATCAACTTTTCACTCGAGAGGACTTTGAAGGGCGGGCGGTCAACGCGTTCCGCTTCTTTCTCCCGCCAGCTCCACAATTCCTTGATAAACGCGAGCGCTATTCTCGTCTTGAGTTTGCCGACGCCTTTCAATCGCCATTCGGCGTCCGGTTCCATTTTCTTGTCTTTCGATGCGGCTTCGACTGTCTTCGCGCACCATTCTTCATGCCATCGCACGCGTCCAAGCTCCTTGAGCTGGTCCTTCATGAGGACAACGAGTTTTTCCAGGTAATAGGTGTCGTCGCTCGCGTATTTCAAAAGCGCCGCGGAAAGGGGTCTCTCGGACCAGTCGGCTTTCTGTCCTTCTTTGGGGAGCTCGACGCCGAAGAAGCGTAAAACGAGGGCCGCAAGGCCGATCTCCTCAAAGCCAACGAGCCGGGCTGCCAGCATGGTATCGAAAATGGGGCGAGCGGGACGGAAGCCGTAAGCTTTTCTGAGAAGCCGGAGATCGTAATCCGCCGCATGAAAAATCAGGGATTTATCCGTGAGCAGCCGCATCAAGGGGAGCAGATCGAGTCCGGCAAGCGGATCAACAATGACGTTCTGGCCATCAAAGCTCATCTGTATCAGGCAGACTTTCTCCTGATAATGATGCATGCTGTCGGCTTCGGTATCGAGCGCTACCTGGTCGATGCTTTGAAGGCGTGCGATAAGACGGTCGAGGGCTTCCGCACTGGATATATATTCGAAAGAATTAGTCGGTGATTCCAAAATTAATTCTTGTTTCTGATAAGGACCTATTGACGCATTTCTGATATAAAACGCCGGCGCAGAAACCTGTATAAGCACTAAACGTCAATAGAATCTAGGTTTAGAAACAGCTGGCGAGACAGTATACGGTTAAGAACTGGATGGAATCAAGCCCAAGAAATAGAACAGACGAACTCAGAATGAGCGCGAGCTGGGCGGGACGGCGGGGGAAAAAGACGATTTGGAAGATAATCCAAGCCTGCGGCAGCCCCTCTCGGCTCAGCACGAAGGCCGTTCTTTTGAGCCCGCTGACCAGGAAATAAGTCAGAATTCCCATGAAGCCGCCCTTCATATCGGCTCTGAAATCACTCCACGAGGGCTCCCTTTCGGAGGCAAAAATCTGCAGTGCTTCGGTCAAAATTCCCGAAAAAATGCAAACTCCGACAACTAAAAGAAAATTCAGAGCAAGCCGAAAACCCTTTTTCGAAGAGAGATGAAGCGCGAAAGAAACGCCCAGAGCGAGAATAAAATGCCCTGCCACGTGGGCAACGGAAGACAGGTAACTCTCTCTTAAAAAACTCGAAACGATGACCCTCGGCTGAAGAGCAAGAACACACAGGAGAAGGCACCAGAAAATACTCGCGGCACCGAAAAAAAGTTTTTTCTTTTTTATTCGTAATGAAACCATATTCCTCAAATTTCCTTTAACTAAATTTCTTTGATTTCCTGGCCCAGGTTTTCGACGTCTTTGCCAAAACCTTCCGAGGTGTTACAACCCGACAGCGTGCCCGTCAGAACAAGTCCGAGCATCAAAAGCATCCATATTTTTTTCATGTCTAACTCCTTTCAATAAACTGCCTGGCCGCGCGGGGCCTGTTACGAAATGGGTTTGCCATCTTCTTTGGTGCTGTCAACCGCAGGTTTATCCGCGTGTTTTCCTGAAGAAAGAGGACAACGGTTCGAACCGTTTTTTTCTTCTTTCCACATAGTTTTGAGCATCTCGTATTGCTCACGGTTCAAGGAGTTTTTTATTTTCCCGTAAGCTTCGGCGACTCCAAGGGCTTTTTCTTTTTTTAATTCGTACTTTTGCGCGATGAGACCCGCCAGCATTTTGTCATCCACAGGGTAAGCTTTCATCGCCTCTTCGATATCGAGATACACCACGTCCACTTCCGCGTCTTTTGTAATGCAGTTTTTCTTGGCCTCCATCTCCAGCTTGCGGATCGCGGCGGCCTTCTCGTCAGTGAGGCCGATCTCCTGCTGATGCCCGGTGATGAAATCCGCTTTGGCCGACAGCATTTCCTCGAGCCCCCTCGGCTCCGCTTTTTTCCCGGAATGGCCGGAATGCATTGAACAGCACTCCGCCATATGGGAACAACCTTGTTTCGCTTCCGCGAGGGGAAGTGGCGTCAGGGTAAGGCCTGCAATAGTGATCAACACGAACAACTTCATAGATATCTCCTTATCAATATAAATGCGCTTCAAACCACTTCCGTGGTACTGACATACTTTATAATGCCCCGCATAAGCAGCAAATGAGGAGGCCCCTGTATTTAGAGCCCTGTAAAGAGGGAGCTAAGCCTTAAGGTTAATCCTGAGAGGGGGCTTGGGGAGCATCCGGTTAAGTGGCGTGAATTATCGCAGAGAAAAGGCGGAGCGTCCAGCCCACTGCGTAGAAATGACAGTCGCTGCTCCCCGGATTCATTTTAAACTTGCTTGAGAGCTAATCTTCCGGCCCGCCTGAGCCGGGAAGCTCGAGCACTTTGATGCCGGGAAGAATAGAGCCGGCGATTCCTTCGATATCCCCGTACATGCCGGCTGTATTGCAGATAGCGCGTTCGATTTGCTTTCCGCGCCGTTCCCAGATTCTCTGCATGGCGCGTTTTTCAGCTTCGAGATCGTCGCGCAGGCATTTGAATGCTTCAACGATGCCTTCGACGCGGCTTCGGAATTCCGGACCCATCATGTAATTATAAATAAGCTCCATTTTTTCGCTCTTACCCGTCTGCGCTTCCTGGGTTTTTGTGACCTGGATGAGAATAACCCTGAGCGCTTCGCCAAGACTTATGGCTGATGGAATATCCGTCACCCATACGCCGTCAAGCTGCCGGAAGTGATGGAAGCCGGGCGGCAGCGTTTCGGAAACGAGGACGGCGATACTCGCCTTGCACTCGCGCTGATCGTCCTTGAGCTTCTGGAGCCAGCTGTCGTTCCAGTTCCGCGTCCTCTTTGTCTCCCATAAAATTTTGCCGCAAACCGTACCCCTCTGGGTCTTGATAGTGTGAAGAATGTCTCCGCCCCGGATACCTTTACCCACGGGCTCTATTTCGTCGAACGGAAATTGGTCGCGGAGCGAGTTTTCGAGTTCGATTTCGAGCACTTCCCCCTGCAGCTGCTGAGAGCCCTGCTCCGCTTTTCTTTTCAGATCGTCGATCTGACGGCTCATGTCGGCCAGACGTTTGTCTTTTTCAGCGTCACGGAAACGATAACGTTCTTCGACGTCGTGGGCTACCTTGTCCTGAATTTTGACGGACTCGGCGTGAAGGCGCCGCTCCATTTCGAGTTCGAGCGCGCGCTCTTTTTCCTCAAGCTCCCGCTGTTTCTTTCTAAGGGAAAGTTCTTCCTGGCGGGCTTTGCCGAGTTCCTTCTCCTTGTTGCTCAATTCACTGCGCAGGTCGTCGACTTCGGCTTTGCTCGCCTCTTCGGCTTCCCGGCGGGCTTTATCCAGCAGCTTTACGCGCTCTTCTTTCAGGCGCAATTCGTGCTGGCGTTCTTTTTCTTCATACAGGGCCTGCTCTTTTTTAAGCCTATTTTCGAGCGCCGATACTTTTTCACTTACTTCTTTCTCGGCACGGCTCTGGACCTCGCGGAGTTTCTGTTCGTACCGGACGTGGATCTCGGATTCAAGATCATGAAGAAGGGCTTTCGAGATTTCGATCATCTCGCCGCATTGCGGGCACTTGAAATTTTTCTGGTCCATAACGCGGCTCCTTTGGCGGCGGGCAAGAAACTGCCTGCGCGATAAACTTCAGTATATTCATATTTATCGCGCAGGCAAGGGCCGGAAGAACAGATGCTGTCAAAGCCCTGATTACAAGAGGGCCTGACCAAGAAGAACGGCAGCGACCAGAATAACGACAAAGATGAGCAAGGCGATGAAGAAGAGAACTTTCGCGATTTTGCGCGAACCTTTTTCCACGCCTGTGAAGCCGAAGAAGCCGGCAATGAGTGAAATTACGAAGAAGAGAAGGGCCAGTTTTAACATGTCACACCTCCGGGCTGCGGCTGTCTGTTGAGCTTTAAAGATATCACGGCACGTGAATCTGCCGTCACGGGAGGAGTAGAGCCCGGAGGTGATGGATTTCCTGTAAATGATATCGTTTTTTGCCTATACCGATGAGGCGAAGACTCTTTCGGCCTGTATTCTGTTCAACACTTCGCGTAGAGGTTTCACGCCCTTGTTCCTGGGAAGTGCCGATTCCGTTTGCATTGTTTTTTTACGGCTGATCCGGAAGGGCTTGGTAATCGTCCATTCTGACGCATTCATGAATGACTTAAGCCTGTCGACGATGGTACCGTTCGCGGACAAAATACCGCCCGCAGCAACCGTCTGGCCTGCTGGGAAGGCAGCCTGTGTCATGGAAGCCTCAACTGCCGTTCCGGAAAATACAGATACTGCCAGAATCAAACCAGCTCCTGCGTTCATGCGAAGGTACTTCCCGGGAGAAGCTTGTTGCCTCATCGTTTGTTTCATATCACACTCCTTAAACGGTTTATACCCTTATAGGAAATTAGATGTATCTGCATTCAAATAGATTCACAATTCCTTTTTTGGTTTATTAAAAATACTAAACAGTTCCATTGAAAAAAAAACTTGGCCTGCTTATACTTTCTATTAAGAGATAAAAACTAATGGTTATTTTAAAAAAACTATAGTTTTATAATTTAGGGGTAGGGAAATCGCTATGTACAATGAGATTTGGGGTGATTTAAGAGAACGCTTCCCTGTGAAGTCGACGCAGCAAGCGCCTTTATGGGGGGCTGCTATTCAAGCACTGCTCAAACAGAAATTTAAAGAAGTAGAACCGCCGCCCGTGACCTGGCTTGCTAGAAAGACCGGCATCCATCAGAAGCACCTCTATAACATTATCGCGGGGAGAGTGAAGGATCCTTCATCGGAGAAACTCGTAAAAATCGCCTGCGCTCTGGAGGTATCTTTTCCCGAATTGGCCGGCAGGGCAATGAGCAAGGATGCTGATAACTTCGTGATCCTGACTCATGCAGACCGCGCGTCCATCGAATACTCTCAGCACGGGTTCTCAATCGAGTCATTCGGTCCGGCGGCCAGAAATGAACGGGATTTTTTCTGGGGGAGAATGACGATACGACCTAATCAAACTCTAAGATTGTGGCAATTCCATGAAAATTCCATGGTGAGATTATTTGTTGAAACGGGTCTATTGGAAATAAAATACGGCGATACTATGAAAGTCCTTCGCACTAATGAAGCCGCTCATTTTGACGCCTGCGTCCCCCACAGGCTGCGAAACATTGATTCAAACGAAGCCAAGCTTCTGATAGCGACCAGTCCGGCTCTGTACTAAGAGCCCATTCCAGGTGGCCCCATAACCTACTAATTCGCCATAGATTTTGGCTTTTCTGCTGAGCGCATGCGAAAGCTCTTCGATCACAAAAACCCAGCTGCCCTCAGCAATGACAAAACCATCCCGATCTTTATTGAAGGGTCGAGAAGCTTTAACATCGTTTCTTCTGGATATTGCGCCCATCTGGCAAAACGCCGCTACCGATAGCAGGAGTAACGCACGCATCTGCCAAAATAACTTTAGATAGGCCATAACGAATTTGCTTTAGGGCATACCCTAAAGCGTCAGTGCCTGAAGTGCAGCCGTTTGAAAACGTAATACAGGTCCCATTTGCACCAACCGCTCTTGAGACTTCGCCAGATATAGCTCCACCAAAGCCGGCAATACCTGCATACGGCCGAACGCGTCTGACTCCGCCTCTTTCCAAAGCTCTGATTTCCGGCTCAGCGTAATCCAGGCCAGAAGTTGCGCTTCCAATAAAAACGTCGACGGGTTCGGATTCTCTCAAAACTGAAATGCCTGCATCATCCAAGGCGAGTCTTGCTCCGGCAACTGCCAAATGGGCTGAGCGTCCCATCCTTTTAATCTGATGCGGGTCATCCACAAATACCTTGGGGTCGAAATCTCGAATTTCAGCAGCAACTTTGGACGGAAAATCAGAGTGATCAAAAAAACTAATAAAATCAACGCAATTACGCCCCTCGCGGAGACCTTGCCAGCATGCCTTTACGCCTATGCCATTAGGCGAAACAACGCCGATGCCAGTTATGACAGCTCTCTTTAATTCCTGGCTTACACGGGGAGCGCCCTGCAGTGTAGAAGAACTAGTAATGCTCGGAGATCTAAGCTTCTTCACGAGCGCTAGCTCTTCTTCAATATTTTTTAGAAAAGTCTCATTATCGAATGGCTTATTAAAAAATTTATCGACGCCTAACCGGATCGCATGGGCGGGCGTGTCTTCTTCTGAATATCCGGATATTAAAATGTAGCCGCAGACAACTTTGCGTAGGCTGTAAATTGCTTTGATTTTTTCTATCGCGACAATTCCATTTTCACCCGGCATACGAACGTCGGAAATAATGAGATCGAAATCAGTCGTTGCGACTTTAGAAACGGCATCGAGAGCGTTATTTGCCGTCTCGACCTGATAACCTTTAATGGACAGAAGTTTGCAGAGAGTTTTTGTTACAAGGTCATCGTCATCAATAAGTAGAATTTTGTGATTCATAAATACAAACGGCCTGGATTTAGCGAGAAATCACTGAAGGCTAGGTAATTTGGCGCGGACTGGTGTGACCGTAATTGATAAAACCGACCAGTGGCCATAGGCACCTAAATGTATGTGCGAGAAAGCTAACCAATAAAATGATCGGAAACAAGGCAGATTTGCTGGAGGATAAAGAGGTTTTTAAAAAAGTTTAATGGGTCCTCTTGCCAGTTATTTCATCTCGTCACAGGAAATAAAGACTAAGCCGGCCAAGAGGTCAACTCTTAACCGTTAAATCATGAATGCTGTTTAGGGCAATGTTCAGATTACCGAGGAGCTGGTTCAAATTTTCGCGTCCGACCCGCGCCGCTATTTTATCCTGCGTCGCCTTCCATAACGGGTAGGCTGTCGCAAGCACGCTTCTTCCCTTGTCGGTGAGAGCCACGATCCTTGAGCGTTTATCTTCGCCGGGATCCAGACTGAGAAGCTTTTCCTTTTCCAGAACGCGAAGGTTGCGCAGAAGAGTTGTAGGATCCGTATCAATGACATTTGCCAGTTGTTTTACCGTGATCGGGCTATAGTTGACGATCACGCCCAGGAGAGTTACCTGAGTCGCCCTGTATCCGATAGGACGCATGACATCATCGTAGATCTGGGTAATAACGCGCGCCGCCTTCCGAAGATTGAAGCATACGCACACTTCATCTTCCTTGATAACGGGCTTACCGGTTTTCTGCTTTTCAGCTGCCATGAGGTCGAATCCTTTAAAGAAGTATATGCATCTAATGCGTGCCGTGTCAAGATAAAGGGAGCTGCTGAAGACGAACCGCGAAAAAAAAGGGCCGGACGCAATTGGCCCGGCCCTTTCAATGGAGATCACTCTTTTAGATTACTTGATGAACAGCATCTCCTGATACGTCGGGAGCGCCCACATATCATCGGCGACATAAGCCTCCAGCTGGTCGGCAACTTCACGCACCGCTTTAAGAGCAGGCAGTACTTCATCGCGATAATACTTGGCTTCTTCGAGAACGGATTTGGCGTGGTGCCTGCCTTTCACGCTCTCGAGTTCCGTGATGCTGTCCTGAAGTTCGCCGGTCAACGTGCAAAGCTTTTCGAGGATGCTCGTATTGAAATCGAAATTCAGCGATTTCAGGTTTGCCGCGGCGGAAGCCAGCTCGCTTTGATAACGTACCGCGGACGGGAAAATCGTCGTCCGAGCGATCTCAAGCGTGAGGTTGGCTTCGACATTGATCGTCTTGCAGTAATGCTCGAGATAGATGTCGTTTCGGCTCATGAGTTCCCGCTTCGACAGCACCTTGTATTTGCTGAAAAGATCGAGGGCTTCTTTGCTGCCCATCGCGGGGATCGCGTCGATCGTCGTCTTCAGGTTCGGGAGACCGCGCTTGGCCGCTTCTTTGTGCCAGGCCTCGGAGTACCCGTCGCCGTTGAAGATGACCGCGCCATGATCGTCGATAATCTGCTTGATTAGCTTCTGCGCGGCGTTATTCAGTTTTTTCTGATCGCCCTTTGTCGCCTTTTCGAGTTCATCGGCAACGTATTCGAGAGATTCCGCGATGATCGTGTTGAGCACGATGAGCGGGCCTGAGATCGACTGGCTCGAACCGACAGCGCGAAATTCGAATTTATTACCCGTGAAAGCAAAAGGGCTCGTACGGTTTCTGTCGCCCGCATCCTTCGGAAGATGAGGAAGCGTATCGACGCCGACCGTGAGGTGCGCCTTCTTCTTGGAAGAGGCGGTAGAACCCTTGGCGATCTGCTCGAATACGTCCGTCAGCATGTCGCCGAGGAAGATCGAGATGATCGCCGGAGGCGCTTCGTTCGCGCCCAAGCGGTGGTCGTTGCCAGCTGTCGCGATCGCTGCCCGCAGGAGCGAGGCATGCTTGTGCACGGCGCGGATCGTCGCAGCGCAGAAAATCAAAAACTGCATGTTGTCGTGGGGCGTATCGCCGGGTTCAAAAAAGTTGCCTTGGGTCGAGTTGCCGATCGAGTAGTTCAAGTGTTTACCCGAACCATTCACGCCCTGGAAAGGCTTCTCGTGCAGCAGACAGGTCATGCCGTACTTTTCGGCGACTGACTTCATCGTGTACATCACGAGCTGCTGATGGTCGGCAGCCAGGTTGGCTTCTTCGTATACCGGCGCGAGTTCGTACTGGGCCGGTGCCACTTCGTTGTGGCGGGTCTTTACGGGAACACCCAGTTTAAAAAGTTCGCGCTCGCAGTCCATCATGAAGGCGAGGACGCGTTCCGGGATGGTACCGAAATACTGGTCTTCGAATTCCTGTCCTCGGGGCGGCTTCGCGCCAAACAGTGAGCGGCCGGAGTTGAGAATGTCGGGACGAGCGAAATAAAAGTTGCGGTCTATCAGGAAATATTCCTGCTCGGCTCCTGCGAAGGCCTGGACGCGCGCGATATCGGCGTGGCCGAGAGCGCGAAGGACCCGCTGGGCCTGTTCATTCAACGCCTGGATCGAACGCAGAAGAGGCGTTTTCTTGTCGAGCGCTTCGCCGGTCCACGAAACGAAGGCGGTCGGAATGCAGAGCGTCGAACCGATCGAGGTTTCAATGATATAGGCCGGGCTCGTTACGTCCCACGCCGTATAGCCGCGGGCTTCGAACGTCGCGCGAATGCCGCCGTGAGGAAAGCTGGAAGCGTCCGGTTCGCCCTGGATCAGAGCCTTGCCGCTGAATTCGGCCATCGCGCCGCCTTCACCGTCGGGATTTAGAAAGGTGTCGTGCTTCTCGGCCGTGCTGCCGGTAAGCGGATAAAACACGTGAGCGTAGTGCGTTGCGCCTTTTTCGACAGCCCAGTCGCGCATCACGGAAGCGACGACGTCAGCAATCGTGGAATCGATTTTCTCGCCTTTTTCGATCGTCTTCATGAGTGATTTGAAGATATCCTTCGGAAGACGCGCCTTCATGACAGCGCGGTTGAAAACGTTCGACCCGAAGATACTGCTGACCGGCGTTTCGGCAAAATTAAGCGGCTTGGATTGGGTCTTGTAATTGGTGACTGCGGCAACGGCGTTCATGCGAGAAGTACTTCCACTCATTGAAACTCTCCTTATTGAATAATTCGATGCTCCGGTCAATGCAGGATCTGAGAATGCGCTCATACTGTAGGCCCCTGTGTTGTGAAATTTGGAGTTTTGTATTCTTAAATAACTTTGGCTTTTTTCCTAGCGATATTTGACGCGCGCGGTCATTTAAACAGGCGAAACAAAATCGCAGACTGACCCCTTTAGGTCCTATTGAAGGGAAGCAATTGATATGCCAAGAAGGAAAGAAAAGAGCGGTATGCGCTTAACAGCTTCAGATTATTGCGTTTAGATCAATGTTGATGATTTCCAAGCCGCGCGCGAAAGGGATTGAAGAGACTATTTTATACCTTTCATTACAAATTTGTTGCTATGCCGGCGGTGCGGGGATTCTTAACCTACTGAATACTTCTCGAGTATCAGCTCGATATCACCGATGCCAAAGGGCTTTTTAATGAATTCGTCGACTCCGAGCTTTTTGAAGAAGCCTTCCTGCACATTAGGATAACCGGAAATAATAATTGTTTTCACGGGAATTCCCTCGGTCTTGATGTATTTGAGCAGCTCCATCCCGGTCATCTCAGGCATATTGTGGTCGATAATGGCGAGGTCGTACTTGCGGGATTTGATGAGTTCCAGGCCCTGCCGTCCGTCGTAGGCGGTGTCCACGGAATGGCCCTTATCAGTAATGATATTTTCGAGAAGCTCGACGATATTGCGCTGATCATCCACAACGAGAACTTTCATATTCCCTCTTTATTTAAACCACCATAATAATATAAGTATATCGCGAAAATGAGATTTATTTTGGGGCGGCGGTTAGCCGCGGGCGGAAACGGCGTCCCCCAGAAGTTCGGCGCGGATCGGGCTGGCTTCTTTTTCATACAGCCATATGCCGAAGAAAGCGCTCGCAAAGTCTTCGCCCGGGATCAGAATGGTTTCCTCGCCGTTGTAAATCAGCGCGGTTCCCCTGCCGGGCACGTACACAAAATAATACTTCGATTGAGCTTGAGGAGTTTCAAAAGCACTGGTCAGCTGCTGAAAGCGTTCTCTGAGAGCGGCTTTGTCGATATAAGGCAGGGAATAAATTTTGTTCTCGATACTTTCGATGATTTTTTTCTTTTCGATTGTGCGGTGATACTCAAAGATGATCATTTTCGCGCCGTCAGGCACGCCGTGCGTGTATTTCACGCCCGTATCCGTCTGCGGCAAATAAAAGCTTGCCGTGTAAACCTCGATCCATAAATATTTTCTGAGGAACGCACCCTGCAAGACGAAATCCATTCCCTGAAAACTTTCGGTTGTCTTGAAACACGCTGATTTCTCACAGCGCTCTCCGGAAGGGGCGATTTTTTTCTTCGTGAACTTTTGTTTTTTCGGGACGGTTTTAGCGGCAGGAGCTGATTCTATCGTAACACTCCGGATTTCAGATGGCTTGGCCGGGACGGCAGAACTTTTATTCCCAAGGCATCCCGAAACTAAGAAAACCGGCGCGAGCATCATCATGGGAATACAAAATAAACTTCTGCGCATACATCTCCTTGAGAAATTATGGGTCATAACCCGGAGTAGTGGTACAGGGTGTTATTCCGCTTCGTGGAAAACCGGGGCGGGAGTTTCCCGTTGGATAGGGGCGGGTTGAACCGGCTCGAAAAAAGCCTGCGATTGAATCTTTACAGGATCCTGCGGCGTAATGTTTACTGGAGCCTGGCCGGCGATGGCTTCAGGTACGGCACTGTCCGGAACATCGTAATCATATTTCTGTTCGAATTCCAGCTTGCCGAGCGGATCATATTTTTTCCGGGAAATCCTTTTTCCCATATCGTAGAGATCGATATGCAGTATTTCCGTGCTGTCTTCGTAATAGGTAACAATGGGACCGTGCGGCATCCCGTCCTTCAATTTCCACATCGTCTGGAGGCGTCCGTTGATGTAATAAGTCTTTACCTCGCCGTTCCGCGTTTCTTCGAGGAGAAGGTCCCCGTAAACTTTTTTGATCACTCCCGGCATTTCCCGGAAACTGATGGTATCGAGCCCCACCTTGTCGGTTTGTCCGTCCTCAATATAGATTTCTTCGACTTTTGCGACGATGGAACGCCTTTTAGCCGGCTGCAGCCGGTAGGGATCAAGATAGAAATTAAGATTATAATAGAAGCGCTGGACCAGCTCTTCCTGCATTTTCTCGACCTGCTTTTCTTTCATGTAGTCGCCGATCGACTGGCCGACGGTTTTCGCGATCGCCCCCGCTTTTCCGGCCGTTTTCACGAGGGCCGCGGCCAGCTGCTGGTTGACGGTTGATTCAAGCGAGGTCCCTCTATAGAGAGCCGATGGGCTGGGCGGACGGAAGAGCTCCGGGCGCAAGACAGGATTCGAAACCATGCTCCCGCCGCGTTTTGACGCCGCAGCACTTACCCCCTGCTCCGCAGCACCTGTTTCAGGAATACTTTCGGCGTAAGCCGGCATGACGAGACGCAGCGTAATAATGCCGAAAAAGATAATCCAGAGAAAATCCTGCCATACGGCGGAGCCTTCACTGGTCAGAAATTTTATAAGTTTATTGCCGTACGATGACATTCTTGGCCTCACTTTGAATAGGACGGGGGGCTTCCGAATAAATATCGGCAAAGAGAGGCGAATTTTAGAGGAAAATTCTCGGGGCCCGGCTTTTTATTACGAAAGCCCTACGGAAACCCGGTAGTGCAGGGTTTCTTCCTTCCCGGCCGGAACGGAGACTTGAAACTCGGCGGTAAAAGCGTCCTTTTTCTCGTAGGAATGGCTGTTGCTGATGATTTTCCAGCCTCCGCCGAAGCCTTCACGGACGTTGACGACGATATCTTTATCCTTGTGGTTGCGGATATGGATTTCCCATTCGGTTTCATAGAGAGATTGAGTTTTCTGCTGGAAATCAGTCTGGACTCTTTCGGCCGTCACGTCGAAAGCGTTTCCGATCTTGAGCTCGATCTCTTCGTCTTTCGGCGTGTGCTGAAGACTGTCTTCACCCGCGAACTGGATCGTGCCATCGGTATCTTTTTTATAGATTCTTAAAACGCCTGCGGGAAGCGGCATGCCGAGATTATTCTCCGCCTTGTTCATGATTTTCAGCCGGACCGCGACAGGCTGTTTTGGTTCGCCGCCCTGATAACCGCCGTAAAAGAAATGAGGAAAAGATTCCAGAACATATTCTTTGGCCACCTTGATCGCTCCCGCGTCGATGAAGCGCACCTGCTTCGTCTGATTGTTCTTTAGCGTGGCCGGCCGCTGCAGGTCATAAATATGGTATTCGAAAAAGGAACGTTCCTGAAATTGCGGGGCCGCCGCGTCGGCCATCGTCATGCGAAGTTCCATCCGCTCCTTTTGATGCTGCTGGACCTGGTTCACGTCTCCCGCCACGAGTTTGAGGCTGGCGTTTTGGTAAGCCGTGCCGCTCTTGTTGTCGAGCGTCACCCAGCCAGAGAGGTCTCCGGCGGCGTCTTCGGCGTCGAGAACAAAAACATAATCCGCGTGCCAGCCCATGTCGGACGTCAGGTAAGAAACTTCGAGCTTCCGGTTTCCCGCTCCCTTATTTTGGTAGAGCCAGGCAAGCGTCGGTTTTTCGATGAGATTTTCAGGGATCTCGGGAAGAATTTTGACGCCGTCGTAGTTGAGATAAATCTGGTTGTCGATTTTGTAAATCGGGCTTCCATTATTCGATACGAGCAGGGCGTCGACGATTTCCTTGCGGTCCTGAAATTCGTTCCACTGCATGATCTTCAGGTTCTTCCCGACGTATTTCTCGAGGAGCTTTTCCTGGCTGATCAGGTCGTACTCGTAATTCTGTTCCAGGATCTCGAACGTGGAGGCCTCGTCCAGGTTGCGTACGGAGACGGTCACGGGATTGATTGACGACGCGACGTCCATAAAGTACAGCTCGCCCGTCCCTTCCTCGATCTTGATCTCGCGTGTGTCTTTCACGAGCGCAAGGTTGTTGTTATACACCGTGACCTCGACCGCCTTCTGGTCGGCAAGCGTGCTCTTGACTGCCGCGGCTCCGGCGTCCTGTGAAACAACCGTTAAAAGAAAAAATGCGGAGAACGCTGCGATTTTAAAATTCATATACTTTCCTCTCTATTATTTAACGGGGTATCAGTTCGTAGTTGCCTACAAGACGCGCTGGGTTTTCGTTTCATTCGATCGGCCGGTGAAAAAATCCAGGACCGTTTCCTCGAGCCACTGCTCCTGCATCTGCGGGAACCTGCCTGAAAGAAATCCGACGTGGCCTCCCCGCTTCGACAGACAAAGGTTCAGATGTGGAGACTCGCGGATTATCTCATAGGGAAGGTATTTTCCGGGAAAAAAAGGGTCGTCTTCGGCGTGTACAAGCAGCGATGGAATCCGGATTTCTTTGAGATAGCGGCCGCTGCTCGAGAGCGTCCAGTATTCCACTTCATCCTGAAAACCGTTCAGGCGCGCCGTCACCTCCCGGTCGAACTCCCGGAAAGTCCGGCACGACTTCACCCGGGCCTTGTCAATCAGGCCGGGATACTGGTCCGCCTTCAGCAGTGCTTTTTTCTTGAGAGTCGAGAGAAGCACGCGCGTATAAACTTCCCGGTTGAACCCGCGGTCCATCATTTTGACGGACTCCACCAGATCGTAAGGAACGGAAACGGCCGCGGCTCTTTCGAGAAACGCACCCGCTCCGGAGCTTTTTTCCCCGAGCCATTTTAAAAGGATATTTCCGCCGAGTGAAAAGCCCGCGGCGAAAAAAGGCCGCGCTCCTTCCGTTTTCCTGAGGTGGGCGAGAACGAGATCAAGGTCTTCAGTCTTGCCTGAATGGTAGGTCGCTGCGAGAAGATTGGGAACGGGGACGCGGGCGCGAAACCGCTTCCCGGATTTAAGTTTGTCAAAACTGCATCCGCGAAAATTGACGGCGGCCGCAATCCAGCCGCGATCGCGGGCAGCCGCGGCGAGGCTGTTGACATAGGGCGCTTCCGAACTGCCCTCGAGGCCGTGGAGAATAATAACAACAGGCGCTTGTGCGCCGTTCTCCGGCCGCGCTATATCAAGATCGAGAAAGTCACCGTCCGCGGTTTCAAGCCGGGTACGCTCAAAAGGCAGCGTACGCGTCATCCGCAGAAAACGTCCGAGTATGGTCTGGCAATGGGCGCCGGGCGCCCACCAGGCAGGTTGAAATGTGTTTTCAGAAGTCATGCGGCTCTCCCGGGGTGCGCTATCATAGCCGGAACCTGAAGGCAAGATCAATCAACTCGGCGTCACTCATCTGCTGCTTGCGACCGGATCTCTATCTCTCAGTCTCGGAGAAGCGCAAACCGCATTGATGGCAGACTGCCAGACGGGAAGAAGAAAAGACGAGAGTCTGAACAGAAGTTTCGAAGCCGGAGCGCCCGGAATGAGAAGAGACGGCATCGCGCCGAGGTTGAGCCGCTGGCGATACAACCGCCGGAGCTCGAGATTACACCGGCGGGACAGTGCTTCGTAGCTTGCGCCGTCATAATCCGCAGCAAAGGTCCCTGTGACGATTCCGCCCGCGGCGGCCATAGTCATTCCCTGCCCCATGAACGGTTCGAGAAAACAGGCCGCGTCTCCCGCGGCGAGACCGTGGCTGGTTCCGCGGTTCCAGTTTCCGTGGCGAAGCGGCCCGCACATATGCCATGGGCCCGACGGCTCCGCGTCTTTGAGCCACGTTTTAAATTTTGCGTTCTCGAGCGAGGCTTTCTGAAGAATGGCTTCCCTGCGGCCCGCGGTGCCGCGGATCACGGATCGCGTGCAGATACCGCAGAGATTGATCATGCCGTCTTCGATTTCTCCGAGCCCCACATAGCCGCCCTGAAAAAAAAAGAGCTGCACCGCGCCGCCAAGCGAGGGACCCCGGAAATGAGCTTTAAATCCAAAGAGGTCGGAATTCTTGCCCGCGTTTTCTTCTCTTTCCGCGAACCCATTGTTCCCGGCGGCATTGATGAGGCAGTCTGCTTTAAAGATCTTTTCAGGCCCCTCTCCCGGCGCGCTCGCTGAAACAGTGAACCCTTCAGGCTTTCTGCGGACGGAGTCGACACGGTGCTGCTCGCGCACTTCGCATCCCACTGCCTTCGCGCGGTCGAGAAAAAGGCTGTCGAGCCGCTCTCTCGAAATGCCCCACGCGCCCGGCGAGCCGGGTAAAGAAGGAGGCAGCTTGAGTTTGAGGCTCGCGCCGGGATAGTGAATGAGAACGCGGTCCATGGGTGAACCTTTTTCAAGCACCGCGCTGCGCAGGCCCAGACGGTCCAGAAGCGGCCAGATTCCGGGCGAGAGAAATTCACCGCAGACTTTCCCTCTGGGAAAGCGGTCTTTTTCGAGAATGAGTACTCTTCGTCCGCGCGAGGCGAGTGTGATTCCCGCGGCGGAACCCGCGAGCGCGCCGCCGATGATCAGTACGTCACAGTCGTTCGTCATGCTTCTCTCCCGCGATGGCGATCCGGTGCGCGTAGTGTTTAGACACTTTCAAATAACGAAGCCCCGAACGTTCGATCAGAGCCCGAACCTCTTTCTCCTTGAAACCGCGCAGGACAGAAAGCGCGGAGTCGTGGCGGAACACAGGATCGGCTGAAAGCAAGCCGGCAAGCATGATTCCATAATAAGCGCGCCGCCGCCGGAGGAGATCGTTCACGATAATCCCGCGCCGCGCGATCCGGTCGAATTGCCTTAGCACGCCCGGGATCACGTCATCAGGCAGATGGTGAAAAAACATGGAAGCAATCACGTAATCAAAAGACTTGTCCGCGAAAGGAAGGACGGCAGCCGAAGCGCGCAGGAGGGAGATTCCGGGGTAGCTCGGCCCAAGAGTCGTTCCCGCAAGCTTGAGCGTTTCTGGGCAGATATCCAGCGCCGTGATTCTGACATTGAAACCTTCGCGCGAAGCCCAATCAGCGATAGCTCTCGGGATCGAAGCATCTCCCGCGCCGACATCCAGGATGGAAACCACTTTGTTTTTATCCCAGTTTCTGGAAAAGCGGCTTAGATGAGAAAGAAGAACCTGATAGCCGCCGAGCCAGCGGTTGACGCACCCGATCAAGCGGTAAACGCTCCTCATTTCTTCCGGGGCTAAAGTCCTCTCGTCGATAATTTCTTTTTTTTCAGATCTTGCGGCAAGCGATGGGAACGCAGGCATGACTCACTCTCCGGAACTTCTCTTCACGAGCAGGGCCGAACACTTGGACCCGAAGCCGAGCGTATTGCAGAGCGCGTAATCGATTCTTTTCTGGCGGGCCTTATACGGCACGTAATCAAGATCGCATTTCGGATCGGGACTGTCGAGATTGATCGTGGGGTGGATCATATCTTCTTGCATCAGGAGAAGAGTCGCCGCGAGCCCCGCCGCACCGCTCGCACCTTGAGGATGGCCGATCATGGACTTGGTCGAATTCATGGGGATTTCGTAAGCCCGCTTACCGAAAAACTGCTTCATGGCCTGCGTCTCGATTTCGTCGTTGAGCGGGGTCGCCGTTCCGTGCAGGTTCACGTGGTCGATCTTATCCGGCGACACTCGCGCTTCTTCCGCGGCGAGTGAAATCGCCCGCATGTTCGCCGTTCCGTCATACTGAAGACTCACGGGATGAAACGCCTCGCAGGAAGACCCATAGCCCGCAATTTCGCCGTAAATGACCGCCGCGCGGCGCCGCGCCCTTTCTTTTTCTTCGAGTACAAACATCCAGGAACCTTCCGAGAGCACAAAACCTTCCCGGTCCTTGTTAAAAGGACGCGACGCTTTTTCGGGCGCGTCATTCCATTTTGTGGGAACGATTCTCATGAGAAGAAAACCCTGCATGATTCCTTCGGCGATCGGCGCGTCGGCGCCGCCCGCGAGAACGACATCAAGCCTTCCCCTTCGGATTTCACTCGTCGCGTAGCCAAGCGCGTCCGTCGAACTCGTGCAGCCCGTCGTAATTACGTGACTGAGTCCGAGCATACCAAAGCGGATAGACAACTCGCTTGAAAGACCACCCGGTGTTGACGCGGATATCACATAAATGCTCGGGTCGAGGGGCCTCTTCCCGTAATACATCTGATAATGTTTTTCCATGAATTCGACGCTGCCGCCGCCCGTGCCAAGAACGACTCCGAAGCGGTAGCGTTCTTCCTTGGAGAGTTTGGACGGTTCGAGGCCGCTTGATTCAAAGGCTTCACGGGCCGCGAGAATGGAAAACTGCGCGACGCGGGGGAGATTGCGTTCTTCCTTACGTGAGAAATGATTACCGTTGAGCCTGACTTCTCCGGCGATGCGGCAGTCGAGCGCGCCGGCTTCGAAAAGAGAGATCTGCCCAATGCCGCTTTCGCCCGCGAGGAGCGCTTTCTTATACGCTTCGCAGCCGATGCCGTTCGGGCTGACGACGCCGATGCCCGTAATGACGACTTCTCTTTCCATGAATTCCCCTTATGTAAACTTTACCGGAGTGAATAACCGCGCAAACGGGGTCGTCAGAAATACGGGCGGTGAAAAAAACCCTGCCCTGAAATCATCAGGCCGTGAAATAATAGCAAATATGATGAACGTTATGAGGAAAAAGAAATACGTCTGGATAGGCGTTGTCGTGCTGATCGTTCTCGCCGGAACGCTCTCTTACGTCACTGTCCGCCGGGACGCACTGCTTAAAGACCTGCTGGTAACCGTCCTCAACAAATCCACCGTTGAATACTTTAAGGGGACGGCGCGTCTTAAAGAAGCACACCTGGATAAAACGATGCGTATTCATATAAAAGGGTTTTATGGGGAGCTTCAGACAGAGGGCGGTGCATTGCCGCTTGAAGTTGGCTGGATCGAATCGGTGGATCCCGTCTGGGCGCTCGCTCTGGGAAAGCCTTTCCGGCTCCGCTTTGCGCGTGCGCGCGTGTCCGGCTCACGAGAGGAAGGGTTAGGAGGCCAGGCCGTCGTAAATTTGGGAAAAGACTGGTCGACAGAGATCCGGGCCGATATCGAAAGCCTCGGCCTCGGCAGCCTCGAAAAACTGAGCCCCGATAATCTGGAAGGTTCCACGGGTTTTATGGAAGGTACTTTTTATTTCCGGCAGGATGCGGCGGCAAGCGATTTCAAAATCGTGCTCGCGGTGAAAGAACCGGGCGGTCTGATTCAGGCGCGGTTTTTTGACGTTCTGCTTCCCTATCTGCCCGAGATCCCGAACCGGGCAGAACTTGAAAAAATCTCGGGCACCGCCAAGCTCATTCCTTACAGGACGGCGGACCTCGATATGAAACTAATCGACCCTTCGCGAATGAAAGTCTTTTTCCATATCCTCGTTCCGGACTATAATTTGAATCTGAACCTGAATATCGAGATCAGGGTCGACAAAGATAATGCATTTTTTCAAATAGCCCAGTTGTTCGGGCTCATTAAGATCGCGGAAGGCAAGGCGGCGGTCCAGGAAATGGCGGCATGAGCACTTTCAAATATGTGATCGCGGCACTTTTACTTTTCGGAACGTTTACGGGATGCACGATCAAAGCGGTCGGCGATCCGGAACGTCCCATTACGATTAACGCTAACGTGGTTGTCGACATCCGCGGCCTGAAACAGACCGCGTCCAACATTGAAGACATGGTCGCTAAAGGAGGCTGATATGTCCGTTCCCCGCAATTCCCATAAACAGAAAGGTGCGTTGAAATTTTTTACGCGCCTCGCTTTTTTATTCAGCATGACGGCGGCCGTTCTCGGCGCACAGCCGGTTTACGCGGCGCAGTACGATATTAAAACGATGACCCCGGAAGTCCAGCGGGCGCTCGACGGGAGGAAGCAGCGCTACGACTCCGTCCAGTCCTTGAAGGGCAACGGTGCGATCGGCGAGAATAATCAGGGCTACGTCACGGTGCTTAATAGCGGTTCAGGCGCCGATTCTCTCGCTCAGCCGGAGAACGCCGACCGGAGCGTGATTTACAACACGATCGTCGAGCAGAACGGCCTGGGCGGGGGCGGCCTGGAAAAAGTGCAGATCGCTTTCGCGGAAGTGCAGCGCGAGCGCGCACGCGGCGGCGACATGATCCAGCTTCCGAACGGCGATTGGGTAAAGAAATAATCAACATCGACTCTTTCACTTCCGGGGACAGGGCTTCAGGGTCCTGTCCCCGATCTCCTCGAATCTCAAAGCCGCAGGGTTTCTCATGGAATGGTTAGCCTACGTTATTCTGCTTGTTTCAAACGTCGTTGGTTTTTTCGCGATCTTTCTGACTACGTTCGGTACTTTCATCATGGTCGCGGGCGCATTTATTTTTTCCTGGATGACGGATTTCCGTATCCTGACGCCTCAAATTCTCTTCTGGATATTCGTCCTTTATGTAATCGGTGAAATTCTCGAATATCTGCTCGTCGTTCTCGGCACGCGCAAGTTTGGAGGATCAAAAGCCTCTGTTTGGGGAGCTATCCTGGGAGGCATTGCGGGAGCGCTCCTCGGCGCACCTTTTTTTGGCGTCGGGGCTTTCTTCGGGACATTCGCGGGGATTTTTCTCGGAGCATGCCTGGTCGAATGGTATTTATTCCGGGATGTCAAAAAGTCGCTCATGGCTGGTGCGGGCGGCGTTTTCGGCAGAGCGGGATCGATCGCCGCCAAGCTTGTCCTCGCATTCATAATCTATGGTATCGAATTCTTTCGGATAGCGGGTTTCAAGCCCCCGGGGGCTTGAGAATCAGGAGGGGACAGGTTTAAAAACCTGTCCCTTTTTGGGAATGTCAGTGTTATAATCCCCTCTTCAATCTCCCTGCAATACATCTTAATTCCATGGGTATTCCTTCCTTTGGAAATTCAGTCAGGGGCAAGCTGCGGGGACAGGTTTGCAAACCTGTCCCCTTTTGGTGGAAAAATGATTTCGGCTTCAGGCGTTACGCTGCAATACGGAAAACGGGTCCTTTTCGAGAATGTGAATATCACGTTCTCATCCGGGAACTGTTACGGCCTTATCGGCGCGAACGGCTCCGGCAAATCGACTTTCCTGAAAATTCTCGCGGGCAAACTCGAACCGAGCCAGGGCGGAGTCTCGACACCCGAAGGCTCCCGGCTTTCCTTTCTCGAACAGAACCAGTTCGCCTACGACGAGTATGAAGTCCTTGCGACCGTCATGATGGGCCACAAAAAACTCTACGAAATCATGCTGGAAAAAGACGCGATTTATGCCAAACCCGATTTCTCGGACAAGGACGGTATCCGCGCGGGAGAGCTTGAAGACGCCTTCTCCGACATGCAGGGCTGGAACTCCGAGCCCGAGGCGGCGAAACTGCTGAGCGATCTCGGTATTACCGAAGACCTTCACAAGCAGAAGATGAAACAGCTCGAGGCCGGGCACAAAGTCCGCGTGCTCCTGGCTCAGGCCCTTTTCGGCAACCCCGACATTCTTCTTCTCGACGAACCGACGAACCAGCTCGATCTCGATTCCGCCATGTGGCTGGAAGAGTTTCTCTACGAATTCAAGAACACGGCGATCGTCGTGTCGCACGACCGCCACTTTCTCGACAAGATCTGCACGCACATCGCGGATATCGATTACGGAAAGGTCCAGCTCTATCCCGGCAATTATACTTTCTGGAAAGATTCGAGCGAACTCGCGCTCAGGCAGCGGCAGGACAGCAACAAGAAAACGGAAGACAAGAGAAAGGACCTCCAGGCTTTCATCGCGCGTTTCAGCGCGAATGCTTCGAAATCGCGCCAGGCCACTTCGCGCAAGAAACTTCTCGAGAAACTCACCATCGAAGACCTGAAACCCTCGAGCCGCAAGTATCCTTACGTCGCCTTTCAGCAGGAACGCGAAGCCGGAAACGATCTGCTCACGATCGACAATCTCGCAAAGTCACTCGACGGAGAACCGCTCTTCAGGAAACTGAATATCCGCGTGGACAAGGGCGACAAGATCGCTTTCATCGGACGCAACGACCGCGTGAAGACAGCTTTATTTCAGATTCTGGCAGGAGAAATGGAAGCGGATTCCGGATCTTTCAAATGGGGAGCTTCGACGATCCAGGCTTACTTTCCGAAAGAGAACAAAAAATATTTCGATACCGACCTGAACCTCATCGACTGGCTCAGGCAGTTTTCCAAGGAAACGGACGAAGGTTTCATCCGCGGTTTCCTGGGCCGGATGTTATTCACGGGCGAAGAGTCCCTAAAAAGCGCCCGCGTGCTGTCGGGCGGCGAAAAAGTCCGCTGCATGCTTTCCCGAATGATGCTCACCGGCTCGAACTCGCTGATTCTGGATGAACCGACGAACCACCTGGATCTCGAATCGATCACCTCTCTCAACAAGGGGCTCGAGATATTCAAGGGAACCGTGCTGTTTTCTTCTCAGGACCACGAATTCATTCAGACGGTCGCTAACCGGATCATCGAAATCACGCCAAACGGCTTCATCGATATCCGTCAGACTACGCTCGACGATTACCTCTCCTCACCCGACGTCCAGAAACGCAGGCAGGCGCTTTACTCTGCCGCGCCTCCCGCGGGCGTTATCTGATCCGCGGCGCGGTTCATTTCTTTCGGAAGATAATGACGTCTTTCCCAGGATACTCGAGTTCCCAGCCCTTTTTTTCAGCCAGCCAGTCGAAAGTCTTTTCGCGGTAAAAACAAACGTGCGTGGGATCCTTCGGGTACCACCATTTTATAAAATCGATGTCCTCATAAAGTATCTTGGTCATGAGACCAAGGTAGGCGCCCGGCGCAAGCAGACTCGCGAGCAGTTCAAATTCGCGGCCGGGGTTTTGAAAATGTTCGACCGCTTCGGTGCTTGTGACAAAATCATAACTGCGTTCGAGCGCCCGTTCGTCCTTCGCGTAAACAGGATCGTAAAGACTCATCCGGAATCCCCTTTTTTCCATCAGCAGATGGAGCACGGGCCCGGGACCCGAACCGAAGTCCAGACCCTCGGCGCCCGCTTTCAGCTTTCGGGCCAAAGGCCCTGCCAGACGATCGAGGAACGCTTCGTAACCCGCGTCTCCCGGACGGTTTTGGTGAAGGTCATACCGTTCTTTTTCCGCGGCTGGAAGCAGATAATGACGGGGGTCCAGGCTGACGAGGCCGCAGGTGCCGCAATCATGGTACTTGAGACCGCCCCGGGAATCCCGCCGGACATGGGAATGCGTCAAGTTACCTGACTGACAAAGCGGACACATTATGTTATGATCCTGCATTCGCCCCCCTAAAGGCGACAAAAAGTTTCCGGTCAGGATGCCTCAGTTTGCTCCAGGATACTCGGACACTACCAGCACTCCCAGCTATCGGAGTTTGCCATGGATCTAAAAAAATCTCTCGGTTTTCGTACGGACAAACAGAATCTCGTCATTCAGGACGAGAAAGTCATTCAGTATATCAATCTGAAACTTTCCGCTCTAGGCCTTCCTGTGCACGAAGCCTGTTCGGATCCCCAGCTGCTCGAAGTAACGCGCCCCCTTCTGAGCAATCACCGGGAACGAAGCCGCATGCTCAGCGATTATGCCTGCCCCGCGGACTCCCGTATCCAGGATTTTTTGAATGACACGTTAAAAGCCGTCTGTCCTAAAGTCCCCGGGCTTCCCTCCAACACTTTTATACTCGACCGGCAGGGCATCGCGAGAAAACTCTCGCTCCCTCCCGATCAGGATAGTTTTATATCGAGCATTGTCAGTTCTTACCGGATCAAGCAAGGCATTCTGCACAACCCGCAGAAAGACAGGCGCACGACGCAGGGAGTCTTTCACGTCGTAGAAGGCGGCCTTCCCGTACCCGACGATAAAAAAGCCGTGCCGAAGAAAGCTTTTGCGCGGCTGCTGGAGGAAGCCTTCAATCCGCCCGAAGACCTGCTCCGGCTGCCCTTTACCAGCAGCCAGAAAGAAGAAGCGCGTGTCTTCGTGTCTCTTCTGCTGCGGCCGATCGTTTCGCCCGAAGTGCCCGGATACCTTCCGGAAAAAACCATGGAGATCCGGTTCTTTGCGCCGGGAAGCCTCGTCAGCAATCTTGATTTCGTCGAATCCATTTTTGGAAACGGCGGAGACCCCTACCTCCCGGAGAACGACGCGTCGCTCGATACGGAACACTGGACAGGCCACACAGGCTGCGTCGTCCTTGCACCCCACCTGACCCAGCTGCGTAAAAAAGATCTGGGCCTTCCCCATCACGATCAGGCGACGGAGCGCCAGCGCCAGGACGGGATGTGCTGGGAAAAAGAAGAAGAACTCTACAATGACGGCGAGGCCTTTAAAGCAACCTGCCGCGACGAGCGCGGGATTATGGTCACGCTTATCGCCGACAACTATTTCGGCTACTGCAAAAAAGAGGTCAAGACTCAAATCAGCTTTTCGAGCAATCTCTTCGGACTCAGCGAGGAAGAACACGCGGGCGGCGCGATCGCGTTTCCGAGTTACGACCTGGGCGAAAAATTCCAGCTCGATGACGTGCTCAATACCAACAAGACGACTTTTGATGAGCTCGCGGCACTTTACGGCGAAATCATGGATATCAAACCGGAAGGTTACGGCGTCGACAAAAACTATTCCGACGTATTCTACGTGCCGGCAGACTCGCTTTTCAACATACCTCAGCAGACGATCACGTGGACAAGAGACGGAAAAGAAGTGACGATCCGGATGAGGGTCACTCATACCTACATGCTTCCCTCGGGATACAAGATCCATGCAAAAAAACAAACGGGCGGACGCTCCTGGCACCTCACGGGAACCACCGCGGAGGGAACTCTCTGCCACAAACCCTGTACTGTCTCGGGCGGCGGGAAGTCCGAGATTTCGAAGTCGATCGTGGACGCGATGATCCAGGCGCCGGTTTTCACGGCTGATTTTTATAAGGACATGGACATCGTCGCGGAAATTCTGCGGCGGGATTTCGGCGGACGGTTTAAAAACGGCACGCGCAGCAGCAGCAGCAGCAGCACAAAACGGCCTAGCCGCCCCATCCTTAGCCCGAAGCGCTCACTCGGCTCGGTGATCAAACTTTTCACTCCTTCTTCCGATTACACTGACGATTACAACGCGTGGATCGAATCCATTGCACCTCATGTCAAAGACATGATCTTTGTCGTCAAGCGCTACTACCGGAAGGAATGGGGTGATAACTGGCGGGATTATTTCAGCGTCGACGTCATCAATGGCCATTTAGGCCACGAATTGAAATACAGCAACCAGGAACTGCTCGCAAACTATCTGCGTGTCGGGCATGAGAAAGACGGGTCATGGCGCATTTACCGCGTGCGGCAGGATTTCAGTCCTGCCCAGAAGGTGCAGGTCGAGGACGATATCACGGCGTCGATTACGATCCCATCCCAATTTCTGCGCAACCGCAATCCCCAGTACAAAAACCCGAGCGTCAAGCTCGTGACCAATTGTGAGTACCGGCTTTTCCAGCGTCCCGATGACGCGATCATCCGCGGCTACGATAAACAGACGGAAAAAGATCTTTCGAGCCCTCATTCTTTTCTCTCGAACTTTCATCCGCTTACTCCGGCTGAGGCCAGAGATCTGGTGGAAGATACGATCAATTTCGAGCTTTACACCCCTGTGATGAGAGATCTCATCGAAGAATTTGTAGAGAACAACGAGAAAGGTTATGTGGCCTCTTCCGCACATCCCCGTATCGTGGAAGGCAAACCGACCAAGAATCCCCGGTATCTTCAGGACCGTCCGGACCTGGTCAACGCGCGTCATACTTACATTCAAAAGATGGGCACGCGGATCTATCGCCGCGTCCCGCTCTGCGAAGCGGTTTTTTATCCTGTAAATGCCGTGCTGCCGGGAAGACGCATGAATCCTCCCGAAACAAAGAACAACATTCCTCCGCTCGCTGTTTATAACCCCATTCATTACCAGGAACTGCCGGAACTGTTCATGGATTTTGTCGCGAGTGTCACGGGCAAGTCGCCTTCGACTACCGGCTTCGGCTCTGAAGGCGCCCTCACCAAAGGGCCGTTCAACGCGCTCTGGCCCGTCGTCGATCTCAATAACGCCCTGCTCTCTTTTATTCTCACCGAGTACGACGGCTTCATCTCGGCGGCGGGGCACATCGGTCCGAACGTCCGTGTCGATCACGACATCAGTCTCCTTGTGCCGGAACTCTGGAGCCGCATGTCCGTCGAAGAACGTAATCCGGAATTTTTAATCGCCAATGGCTACCTTGAAAAACTCGAAGATTTTGAACATGGCGGCAGGCAGGTCCGCGCGGGTATTCTCGGATACCGGATCACGTTGAGATTTGTGCATGCTTTTTTTGGGCGGATATTCAGCAATCCCAATGCCGTATTTGCGCCGAGCATGCTTCGGCCCGAGCTGCAGGATATGGACGTGTTCTCTGAGGGGATGGATAATCTTTTCGCCACTTTGAAACGCGTCGCCGAGCACTATTTCAACGACGGAAGCGTGGAAGCCGCGTGCCCGCCGCTCAAAGCTCTTTTGCATATCATGGATCATGGGAACTATGAAGGGCGGGGGCTCAATCACCCCGATATCCGCCGAATGTTCACGCGTGAATATCTGATGGAGAGCGAGTGGTATCAGGAACGGCTGAAGACAAAGCAGGCCCGTGATATTGCACTTTACACACGTCACATCCGGCATCTGGAAAGTTTTGTCGCTAAAGAAAAACACTCCGCAATCGTCGATCGGCTTGGAATTAGAAACCGTCTGCAAGACTGCCGGGACAGGCTGAACGAAGCTTCATCCCCGTCCTACCTGGAAAAATTAACCGGTACGATCGGAGCTGACCCTTTTCACCTTCAGCTCCAGATTGCCGGACCTCAGCTTGCCGTCGCCGGAAAGTAGTCTCGACTTTCGGGACTCGAGAAGGAGAATTTCCCACGCTCCGAGAGCGAGTGAGATCTTTCCATTTTTTTTATCCACCGGAATCTCCCTGAAGCCGCCCGCAAGCACGTCATAAGCTTCCTCCGGATCCATCCCGAAATCGGTTTGATCCAGATAACCACGCGCAGTATGCTCCGAAAAATTGATGATGATGCAGCACCTCTGCAGGCCCAGAGTCCATGTCCACACAAGCAGATGCTTCCATGAATTATCCGGCAGCCCCTCAATCTCTGGCATTTTCCAGATGCCGCCGTGGAGCACGGGCGAATTAACAAATCCGAGAAGCTTTTCATAAAAGCTGCAAATATCACGGTCCCGTTCTTCATCCGCCTCGCGGACGAATTGTACCGGTACGTGGATCTGCTTTCCTTCCATTTGTCCGTCATGAATAAAGCGCATGCCGGGAACGGTCGCCGCGATCGCGGCGCACGCCATGGCCCGCGGTTTGTCTATAAGCGCCGCGATTCTTTTCTCGTCATGGTTTTCAATAAAATGGACGAATTTTGACCGAGAAGACTGCTCTCTGTTTTTCAACTGAGCGCTTACATCGGAGGCTGGTGCCGACAGCAGCTTGTCGTATAAAACTTTGTCGTAGGTGTAGTCAAAACCCATTTGCTGCAGCTGCGTTTCCCGTCCCCAGTATACTTCAGCGATAAACAGAGTATCCCCGCAGGCGTCTTTCACGTTGCTTATAGCTTCGGGCCAGAATTCCTTCTCGATGAAGGGTTTTTCTACATACTCGCGCCAGGTTTCACTGAAGATCTCGTTCAGCAGCAGCATGGCCATATCGCACCGGAAACCATCACAAAAGCGTGCGATCCGGGACATTTCACTAATCAAAGCCTTGCGCGTTCCCGAATTAAAAATATTGAGCTGGACCGTGTCGTTCCAAGAAGGGAAATAAGGGTCCCGGCCATGGGCAAATTGGAAACCGCCCCGTCCGGCAAAAAACCATTCCGGGTGGGCAGCAGCTTTATCCGAAGAAACGCGGACAAAAAATTCCGGGAAACTTGCAGTCCAGGGATGGTCCATGGCGAGATGATTGGGAACAAAGTCGAGTATGAGTTTCATTCCAAAACGGTTGAGAATGCTTCGAACCCGGCCGACTTCTTCCATGTCATGCGCAATCGCGGGATCAGGTATATAGTCATAGACGGCGTAAGGAGAGCCGGCGACATCAGTCTCATTCCATGTACCGAAAATCTTCTTCCCGGCTTCCTGAATCCAGGCAGACGCGAGAGCTGATCCGCGGGCTGCGGGGCTTCTCTGCCAAATCCCCATAAGCCATACATAATCGAAGCCGCGCATTAAGAGCGCTTCCCATTCCTTGTCTGGGATCGTCTCGAGGCTTAATTTTCGGCCATACTTATTCGAGAGTCCATTCAACCACGGCAAGGTATTGATCTGATATAAAACGGGGTTTTTTCGCACCGTAAAACTCCTAACTGATTTGCTGGAAAACGCCGGGGGGGGGCGGCTTTGAAGCAGAATTGACTTTTGAAAATCTCAGCGAATATCATATAATTAGATTTGAACGTTGTGAAGCTTTATGGACCCAGACCCAAAAATCGAAGACAAATGAAAAAGCCTCAGGCACCTGAATGCTTGCGGCTTTTTTTTTGCCCCGAGGAGTTCACTGATTAAAAGAAAAGGAACTTCAATATGCCTCAAGGCAGCGTAAAGTGGTTCAATAATCAAAAAGGTTATGGGTTCATTACGCCGGCAGATGGAAGCAAGGATGTTTTCGTTCATCATACTGCGATCAAATAGGAAGGCTTCCGGACGCTCAACGAGGGGGTGCCTCTGTCGAATTTGAAAGTTGGCCAGGGCCCCCAAAGGTGAGCAGTCTGCGAACGTTTCGAGGATCTAGCGCCTTGTCCGCAGACCTGGCTTCAAGGGAAGCTTGCCGCTCTTTTTCCCTGATCCAGCGAGACATTTTCCAAATAATATCTTGCTCTCTTTCGGATTTTAAGCTTTAATGATTGCCGTTATGAAACAGGATCTCCTTAAATCCAAAGCAATGCGTGTAAGCACCTTGTCCATTATGGATTGGGCGTGCTTTATGCATCGCCCTATGCGCTATCGCGGCATGGGCTTGGGAGGTTTTGATCAGCAGTAAGATTTAGACAGCACTTATCATCAAAATAACCAAAAGCCCATGACGAATAAACGTCATGGGCTTTTTTTTTCTCGAGGAGGAGAAAATGGAAACAACAAAGAAAGTGCCGAAAAAGTACGCAAAGCCTGGACGGGATCCCGTCCAGTTAACGGCCTTGCTGTATCTGAAGGAAGCTCTTTTGGCCGAGAGGTATGAAGAGTGTGCGTTTATCGTGGGGATTGCCCGGGAATTCGGCGCGACAGAAGGCGAAGTGAAAGCTTTGCTGGAAGATCCGCGAAGAAAACCGGTTTAAAGCAGGTTTCCCGTATGATAGCGTGCATAGATTTCAAGGACGACTTGCAGTGGAGGGACAGTCTTTCAGCGCCCTCCACTGTGAGCGTATTCAGCTTTCAGAAGAATCCTCCGACACGTCAACGTCTAGACCATTATCGCCGTATCCCTGCTTTTTCAATTCTTCTGTTTCGTACTCATGCTGATCAGTTCCGACCTCTATAATCGTTTCTTCGTCTTCCAGCTCACTATTATCTTCCAGAGAAAAATCTGTTTCGTAGCCCGGCACATCTTCTTTCGATTTTTTTTCTCTGCGCGGCTGAAACATGATCAGCTCCTCATTTTAATCTATTTGTTATTTTTAAAGGGGCAGGAAAACAGGATTAATTTAGGCAATCCCGCTGGAACCGTCCATCGGGATTTTTTAGATTTCGCGGTAAGGATATACCTCAGGCAGTTTTTTCAGTTCCCTGAAAATGGAGGGAGGCCGAATTGATGCAATAACGCTTACCCGTCGGTTTCGGCCCGTCGTTAAAAACATGTCCCAGATGAGAGTCGCAGCCGGCGCAAAGGACTTCGGTGCGGACCATGCCGTACTTTCGGTCTTCTTCACAGCGAAGGCTTTTATCTGATATCGGCTGCCAGTAACTCGGCCATCCTGTCCCGGACTCGAACTTTGCGTCGGAATGAAAGAGACCGGCGCCGCACGCGACGCACTTGTAAATGCCATTATCTTTGTGATCGTGATAAATGCCGGTGAAGGCGGGTTCCGTCCCCTTCTCCCTGGTTATATGGTATTGCTCAGGAGTGAGGGTCTTTTTCCAGTCAGTCTCTTTTTTATTGATATCAGCCATGGCGCCGTCCTTTTCAAATCCAGGTTGTGCATCACTTGCCGCGGCAGCAGCAATGAAACAAAAAATCAAAATAGATCTTCTCTTTATTTTACCTGCCTTGGGGGCTTCCCACCATAGTTCACCCCGGGTTGAGATGCACCCTTAAGTCCAAAGGATACGGCAAAATGAGATGCGGTCGTTTTATTCCGGCTTGATGCGGGCGATGATTCGGGGGATAAGTTCCGTAAGCTCACGAAAACCTGCCGGTTTGGTAATAAAATCATCCACGTGGTTCAGATCGACATCCAGGATCTCCTCCCTCGCGTAGTTTGACCATAAGATGACCGGAATATGTTTCAGCGCTTCGTTTGAGCGGATGTCGTCCAGGACTTCCTGCGTGCTCATCCCGGGCATCCGGATATCCATGAGGATAACCCCGGGGAGGGGGAACTGTTCGGAGGCAGCATACGGGACTTCCCTGCGGAGATACTGAAGGAGCTGGTCGCCGCTTTTCACCCAGCGAACGGGATGGCCTGCTCCGTTTTTTTCACAGGCCTTCTTCAAAATAAAAAACATACTCTCGTTATCGTCCGCGAGAAGCAGGCATTTTTCAACGATCATATTGACTGCCCTTTCCAACTCAACCCCGTGATACTGCTTGAGATTATATTCTACTATGAGTTTTTGCCAGGCAAAAGAAGAGAATCGCCCTGCTAAACGATGATTCGGGTTGGAGGACTTGTTTTCAGACATCTGAAAGTCATCAGGACCGCAAAAAAAATCATGGGCAGGCTGAGGATCTGTCCCTGACTGAAGCCCTGCCATACTAAACCGAGGTGCTCGTCAGGCAGCCGGAAAAATTCCACAAAAAAGCGGAAAGTTCCATAAAGTGCGATGCAGGTCCAGAAAATCAAACCCTCCCGGTTCGTTTTTTGGCTGAGGAAATAAAGAATCGCAAACAGTAAATACCCCTCCAGCACCGCTTCATAAAGCTGCGAAGGATGGCGCGGAATCAGATCCACACGCTCAAACATCACGCCCCAGTTCCCATTTGTCGGCCTGCCGACCAGTTCCGAATTCATAAAATTACCGATCCTTCCGAAGCCCAGTCCGAGCGGAGTAAAGAGGGCAAAGGAATCTCCCCATTTCTGGAGCCCTTGTATCGAGCGGCCGCCCATAAACCACAAAGCCGCGAAGACACCGAGAAATGCTCCGTGAAAGGAAAGTCCGCCCTGCCAGACATACAGAATTTCGATGGGGTGCTCGATGTAATAAGTAAAATTATAAAAAAGGCAGTAGCCCAGCCGCGCGCCTCCAATCACACCGAGCACGATCACATTAAAAAGAAGACCTTCCTGTCCCTTCTTCAAGAGTCCCTGTTTGCGCAGCCGGCCTTCGCTGAGAATGTAGGCGGTAAAGAGGCCGAGCGCATAAAAAAATCCATACCAGCGGACGGCAAGAGGTCCCGCATCGAACATAATGGGCGAAAAGTTATGGTGAAATATCATGTGGAATTATTCCTGGACGGCGCTTTCGAACTGAAGGTTGGTGTGGGTAATATCAAAGCGTTCATCGAGAAGAGAATTGATCCGGTCCCTGAGATTTTCGCAATCGGTCACTTTGAGTGAGCTCTCCACACCCAGATGAGCGGTGAAAGAATACATATGAGAAGTGATCTCCCAAATATGGATATCGTGGATCTCACGGATCTCGTCAAAAGAGGCGCGGATCGCCTCTGCTACTTTACTCGGCTGGATTTCTTTGGGCGAACTTTCAAGAAGGATAAAAACCGAATCCCGCAAAAGTCCCCACGACCAGATAAAAATGACTGCGGCAATTCCCATACTCAGCAGCGGATCGAGCCAGAACCAGCCCGTAAAACCGATGAGAACCGCGCCCAAAACGACAGCCGCAGACGATGCGGTATCAGCAAGCATGTGCAGAAAAGCACCGCGGATATTCAAATCCCGTTTTTCGACGTTATGAAGTATGAAGACGGTGACTGCATTGACGGCAAGACCGACGAGAGCGATCCAGAACATCGAGGAAGTTTCTACCGTCTCCGGATTGATAATGCGGCGGATCCCTTCATAAAAAATGACAAGGGCGATGACCAGAAGCCCAAGTCCGTTGAGAAGAGCTGAGAGAACTTCGGCACGATAAAGTCCGAAACTGAACCTTTCCGGGGCTTTGCGGCCCGCAATAACGATGGCGAGCAGGCTCGTGCCGAGGGCGAAGAAATGACTCAGCATATGCCCGGCATCGCTTAGGAGTGCGAGACTGCGCGACGCAATGCCTCCGGCAAGCTCCGCAAACATGGTCACGCCGGTCAGGATGATGGCCCACACCAGGCGCCGCCGCGCCTTGGGACGATGTAAATACGGCGTTTCCTTACTTCCCCGTCCGTGGGAATGCGGCAAGTCAGACGCTATCTTCGGTCTATGATGCTGATCCATTGAAGCCCTGTGAGAATTCTGATTTTTTGTGAAGCTATTTTAAATCATTGCCGCAGAATTTTCACTCGCTTCGTGAATTATTGTGCACATAAAAAAAGCGGGTGATTGTTCACCCGCCTTGATTTTCAGTTTGAATCAGGCAACCTGGATCTTTCTCGCCTCGGGAGTCTGTTCCTCCGATTTCGGGAGGGAGATTTCGAGCACGCCGTTTTCATATTTAGCGGAAATCTGATCGAGCCTGACGTTCTCCGGAATCTTCAAATTTCGCTGGAAGGTCCCGAAGCTGCGGCCTCTGTAGTGATAGCTGCTGGCTTCTGTTTCCTGCGTCTTTTCTTCGATTTTTTCACGTTCGGCAGTGACGTTGAGAAGTCCATCCCTGACCTGGACATCGATCTTTTCTTTCTGCATTCCAGGAGCGTCGACATTGATGATGTAGGCGTCTTTAGTTTCATACATATCGTAGTCTGGCCGGACCGTCTGAGCGGCGGCACCGCCCGGAGTCGAGCGAAAAAAGTCGGAGGCCATGACGCCTTTCAGCATCTCCATCATTCTCACCTGCATTTGTTCAAGCTCCATGAAAGGATCAGCACCGGAAGCGGTGTCATAATCACCGGACGTTTGTATCGACCCGGCAAGCGCCGTATCCTGCGGGTTCTGTCCGGTATTTCCAGCCTGCTGATCCGCCCAGGAGGCGGGAACCGCGAGGCCTAAACACAGAAAAGAGAATAAATAAATCGTGCGGTAGTCTTTCATAATTATCTCCTTGTTTGAATTTATTTATAAATCACATTACTGCGACTTCAGGTATATCCACATTATGAATTCGCTTCGCATTGTATCAGCTTCTTCCTTTTTTCGATCCCCGTTTAAGTCATACTCAATCTTCATGCCGCTTTTTTCAGCGGGAAGCATCAGTAAAGTTCTCATGTTTAAAAATGAAACGGGTAACCTGTATCAGCTTTGCACATGCCACTGGGGGCGACTCTTATCCCGGCCTGGGGGATAGCATGGGTCCCATAGGTGAACCGATGAACCCACATTCGGCGGAGTCCCTATTACGAAATTCATTAAAAAAACTATTATTAAGCCATGAGAAATGTGCCCGGTTCCCTCTCCATTTCTCGTTACAGTTCGTAACCGGTTATCAGCATTTCCGGGTGCGTCGACACTTAACAGGCACACTCAATCACATCGCCATAAGGGGTATATCCAATGAACACCATACATCCAGCGCCCAAGCCAGCGTCACGCTTTACCGCGCTCATGATTGCGGGAATTTTTCTTTTTACTTTTCATATTGGTCCTGCACCGCTCGCGGCGCAGGAATTTATGGGCCCCGCTCCGACACCGGCTGGAAATCCAGCGATCTCGGTCGAGGAAGCCGATGCTCAAGACAGCGCTAGCGATACACCCGTAAGTTCTCCCTCCGACCCGGATGCCCCATTGTCGGCGCCTACCGCGGAAGATGGAAGTGACACGGCTTCTCCCGGGACAGTTCCTTCTGATAACGCGGATTCAGACGGCTCCGAATTAAATGACGGTCCTCTTTCCCCCGCAACTCCTGAAGAGGACGGAACGGTGACCACGACTACGACTGGAAACGAAGCCGAAGCAAGCCCCGGCACGGCTCCAGCACCTACGGCGGCTCCAGCAGTTAATACGCCCGTCGCGGCTGCAGCCAACGAGTCTCTTACGTTGCTGCCCGGCATGCCGGTTCTTTCCACTTTTGCTAATGAAGCGACCGTGACCCTGAGTCAGACTTCGTCCTCGCAGTTCCGGACGAATTTTGATATTTCCACAGCCGGAAGTTTTGGCGGGTCAATCATCAATTTCGGCGCGACAGCGGCAGGCGCCCAGGATTTGAGCGCCGTTCAGCAGTTCCAGTTTGAAATGGCTGCAAGTGCGGCATGTCCCGCTGGAACGCCGTGCGTTAAAGTCGAATTCGTCGATGAGGATAACGAAGTCGCGGTTGTAACCGTGGACGCACTCACGACGGCATTCACACCGGTCGTCATTACACGGCAGGCGCTTCTCCAATCAAACGCTTCTATCGACATGGCGAACATAAAGCAGATTAATTTCGTGCTCGATGAAGCGAATTCTCCCGCTGAAACGGGATTTCTCGATGTGAAAGCGCGCGGTCTGGCATTCACGCCCACGGTATCGGGCGCAGCGCCGGCAGGACCAGTCGCCGCCCTTCCCGGGGCTCCTGCCGTCACGACCTTCGCCAATGAAGCGACCGCGGAAGTGACGCAGGTATCCGCGACTCAGTATATGGTCAATTACGACCTCAGCACCCCCGACAGTTTTGCGGGAGCGATCATCAACTATATTGAAACGCCCGCCGGCTCCCAGGATCTCAGCAGCGTTTCAGAGTTCTCATTCAACTTGAGAACGAACAATGCCTGCGCTTCTTCGCAATGTATTAAGATCGAATTTCAGGATCTTCAGGGCGACACGGCGGTAGTCAACGTAACCGGTCTCAGCACGGCTTTCGAGGAAGTCAGCATCACGAAGGCGCAGATCCTGGAAGCCAATCCGAATGTCGATCTTGCCTCTATCAGGCAGATCAATTTTGTGCTCGAAGAACGCGTTTCGAATCCGGACGTCGGCTTCTTGGAAATTCAGACTGGTCAGTTCGGTACAGGTACTCCGACGCCCACTCCGACACCGACGCCCACTCCAACGCCAACACCCACGCCTACTCCGACTCCGGGAACACCGATCGTCGTGACGGCAGGAGCCGCGGCTGGCACGGCCACGCAGTTTCCGGGAAATCCCGTACTTGGTACCTTCTCCAATGAAGGAACCGTGAACATTGTTGAAGTAGACGGCATCGACCAGTTCCGCGTGAACTTTGATCTCACGACGCCGGCAAGCTTCGGCGGCAGCATCATCAATTACGGTGCAGCAGCCGGTGGTTCGGTGAATCTTTCCGGGATCAGCGATTACGTGTTCAATCTTTCGACGACGAGCGCCTGCGGAACTTCTCCGTGCGCCAAGATTGAATTTGTGGATGTCGATAACGAACTTGCCGTAGCCCAGATTCAGGGACTCGCAGCGACACTAAAATCCGTTTCTCTTTCGAGAAGTGCGCTTGCTGCGGCTTTTCCGAGCGTGGACTTCACGAAGATTAAACAGATCAATTTCGTGTTGGAAGAAGCGGCTCAGAATCCTGATACGGGAACCCTTGAAGTGCAGACAGGCGGATTTGGTGCGACGCCCTCGCCCACACCAACGCCTACCCCTACACCAACGCCAACTCCCACTCCGACGCCCACTCCCGCGGAAGGCATTCTGACCGGGCTCACGAATGGTCAAACGGTCACGGGCACTCTTAATATCGCCCCTGACATGACGGATTTCCCGGAAGGCGTGCGGAAGGCATTTTATTATCTGAACGGAACGAAGCTTGATCGCCAGTACGACTCGCCCTATAAACTGGGCGGCACGAGCGGTTTCGATACGACGAAACTAGCCGATGGCGCTTATACGCTTAGCGGTTTCGTAACCAACGGCGACGGAGTAGACGAGAACTTCTCGATCACCTTTACCGTTAATAACGGGAATTCTACAGTTCCCGCACCGACGCCAGCCAATGCTCCGGCAGGGGCCATTACAGGTCTTACGGCTGGCCAGACGGTAAGCGGCAGCGTGACGGTAAAACCCAATCTCACGACTGAACCGACGACGCATAAAGTATTCTATTATCTCGACGGGACCTTAGTTTCGCGTGAGTACGATGCACCGTTCGAAGCCGTAATTGACACGACCGAACTCACGAACGGCCCTCACACGCTGAGCGGACTGTACACGGCGAGCGACGATGATTTCTTCAGTTCAGACGATCATCTCTTCTCGATCGCTTTCACAGTGAACAATGCGGGCGGCTCACCTGCCGCGGCTCCCGCACCTGCGCCTTCGGGCGGTGAAACAGGTGGGACCACCGGTACAATCCCCACGGGAACAACCGGCGGGACAACGGGCACCACGCCAGGTGGAACGACAGGCACCACGCCGGCGCCAACTACCGGCAGCACAACCGGCACAACGCCAAGCGGAACAACTGGTGACACGCCAGGTGGAACAACCGGTGCGACAGGTAATACAACAGACGACGGATCAGTAACCGAGATTAGTCCGGTCGGCGGCGCTACCGGCACGACGACAGAAGCGGGTATCAGTTAAGTAAATCAGCAGTAGGTTGGAAACACGAAGGGACAGGCGATCATGATGATTGCCTGTCCCTTTTTTTTATCTGCCGCGGTAGTTTTGGTGAAGGTTACGCCGACCATTGCACAGCATAATCCGCCTGAACCTGGATCCAAATGGAAGCCACATAATCCGCGGCGAGCCGCCAGCGCCCGTTTGGACCTCTTACGGCAAAGGCTTCGCTCACTTCTTTGATCAACGCACCCGGCGTAAACGATTCCGCCAGAGTTAGAAAAGCACTCAAGGTTCCGGCCCTTTCATAATCGAGCGGAAGAATCTCCTCAACTCCCAGTTCTTTTTTCAAACGTCCCAGATAGTCTGCCGTTTCCCCGGCCGTCTGCGTCGATTCAAAGAAGGACACCTGGATCAAAATAGCCTTTTTATTTAAATGCGCCCTGCTATGACTGAGCGCGTGGACTCTTTCGGGATGTTCCTGCAGCAGTTTTTGAAATCTGGCGAGCGGAATATCGCTGAGGGGAACTTCTTCCGGGTCTCCGATATAGATGTCGAAAGCCCGGTGTTTCTCGATCAGGACAAGGAGTTCATCGAAATACGCTTCCGAGCTTTCTTCGTCGAGCCTGGAAATCTCCCCGGCATTAAGGAGTACGCCCGCAGGAAGCAGCATGTCTTCAAAAGGAACTTCAAGGGAGGCGGCAACAGCTGCTGACGCTCTGAGCTCCGGCCGAACCCCAGTGGGCTCGTCTCTGCGAACTTCCTCTGTATCCGGGAGAGCAGAAAGATTTTCCTGTTTGACGGCCGCGAAATAAAACCAGCTGCGGCGCAGGTGGGTAAAACCTTGGCTGCGAAGCCGCACAACCGCTTCACGAAGGACTTCCTTGCGGCCTTCTTCGGGAATGCCTGAGTTTATAAGGGTTTCAGAAATGCCGGGTATCATAAAAAAACTCTCGATGCTTTCCAAGGGCAGCGCGTAGGTTATTCTTTCAGTCCAGATATCCTTATCCGTGAAACCGGCTTTACGGGCCGCTTCCATATAATCTTTGATCTCTGGAAATCGGATTTTCTTCCTGCGGCCGATGAGGCTCTTGTCGTAGCGCTCGCTGATAATCGTCAAAATATGCTTCGCAAATTCAAAGTACACTCCTTCATCCTCGGGCTGGGCTTCGGAATAAAAAGTGGAGTTGAATGCAAAAATTCCCCCGAGGCCGAGTTTTGCATGAACCTCCTGAAATAATTCCTCGGGATTCATCAAATGGACGGCGTTGAAAGACAGGACCGCCGATACGGGCTCTGGGACAAGTGTGTTCAGATTCGCGGCTTCCCCAACGCGGAATTCCACGTTGTCCTCGGTGACGGCCTTTCTCGCATACTCAGTCATGCCGGCCGCGCTGTCGATGCCGTACACGTGTCCTTCAGGTCCCACTTTCTCCAGAATAAGTTTCGTGCCGCTCCCCGTACCGCTGCCTAGGTCGAGCGCGCTGGCTCCGGCATTCAATCCCGAAAAGGCGAGCAGCCTCCGGTTTGCTGCAGTATATCCTTCGTTTTCCGCGAAGCTCGCGTAGTGTTCGGCCGCGCCGGCAGCTTCCCACGGGTTTTCTGATTCAGCCTGTCCGCCGTCTTTTGCACGAAGATCCGAACGCCCTTCGCCTTCTTCTCTTTCACGGCGGCGTTCTTCGCCCCGTTCACGAATAATTTTCTGGTCCGCCTTGCGTTGTTTCGCTTCTTCGTGGGCGGCAAAAATACTTCCCGTTTCGGTCCGCCGCATGCTTTTAAGCAGCGCATAGACAATGACCGCGATGAGCCCAATGGCGGCGAGGGGCAGCCACGCGAGCCATTCGCTCACTTCCCTTACAGCGGCGATCCGGCCGCCGCTGATCGACACTCTTACGTTCTGCAAATCCGTGGGCGCGGGTTTTCCGTCCGGGAGTCGCCGGATCCTCACATTTTCAAAAGCAGGGTCGACGCTGGCGCCTTCCTGGGGCTCGACGACGAAAGTTATTTCTCCGGGCGCTGAAGGTTCGAGCCGGAATTGTCTGACCTGGCTTCTTCGGAGACGGTCGGAGGCGTCCACGCCTTCGGCGATTGCATCGATGAGTTCGGCGCTCTGCGCAAAAACATCTCTCGTCGTGTCGCTGACATGAATGCCGCGGATCGCAGCAAATTGCCTTCTTTCGATGACTGCTTCCGATGGCGCAGCCGGGTGTTCAGGCTTTGACTTCGGCAGTGAAAAATAAATGGCGGCGCTTACGATGAGGGCGGATCCCGCGAAGCCGATCAGAAAAGAACGGCTCCTGAAAACCTGCCGTGCCCGTTTCATTCTCGAATCTTCGGAACCTTCTGGAGGGGGCCGCATTTCGGAACGTCCGGTTCCGGAATGTCCGCTTGTGCCGGACTTATTGAAGTCCGGCCGCATTTCGGAACGAACTGTTCCGAAAGTCATATCGATAATGGGGCCAAAATTTAATTCCACGTTTTCATCCCAAACGGAGGCTCGTATCAAGGAACCCGGATAAGCCAAAGGTCTGGTCGTGACGCCCGCCTCCTGCAACGCCGCAACCAGACGGATCGCTTCGAATGGATGCGCCTGGTCATAAAGAACGACGACTTGACGGTCCCCTTCTTCCTGCCGGAGTCTTTCCAGTACTTTTTCCGGAGAGATAAGTTCGATCTCTGTTGGACCCCACGGCCCTTCGCCTAAATGGATCGAAGGTCCGGTAATCCGCCACATCGCGGCCGCACGCTCTTTGATTCTCTGGGCAAGCGCAACGGGATAAGCTCCGACGAAAACAGCGAGGGGTTTTTCCTCCGCGGTTTCTCGTAGCTCAGACCTTACGCCGGGATCGGTATCGCCCAAACTCTCGGGGCCCGGCAGCCGGTTCTCCGGCTTGGTTTCAGCGAGTACGCGCGCGGCACCGCGGATATCAAAGCTGATTTTTCTGAAAGCGAGGCGGTCAAGTCTCTCTCCGCTTACCGCGTCCCTGGCAGTAAGTTTGTATCCGTCCATGGTGACTGTAACACCTTCAGGCGCTTCCGCAGAAAAGTGGCCGTCCGTCTGTTTTTTGACCGTGATCGTTTTATCCTCGTGGGGACCCTCGTCGAAAATCGTGATAGGGCCGAACCAGTCGTGAATATCCGTCGCGGGGTCAGACAATAAGTGCCACGAATCGTCATTCAAATAATAGACTTCGAGCGTTCCTGGTTCGAACAGGTATTCCGCGACCCGGAAAATCAAAGGATTCTGGACAAGATGCAGCACGAGCGGGTTCGGCTGGCCTGGATAACGATTTACGGCTTCCGTCAGCACCCATTGGGCGATGCTTTTCGCGATGCCGTAGTGCCGCATGGCGGGAACGTTTACATCGATATTGCGGAGCTTTACATGATCACCGTGAAACTCAAAATGAACCCCTATCGCTTCCCCCGTCGGTCCTCCGTGCTGAACAAAATCGAATTCATTGTCGGCGCCCATGAAAGAAATATTTTCGAGCACGATTTTTTCGCCGGGATGCTCGATATTATCGAGTGTCACACGACGTATTCTCCTCGAAGTTTCATATTCATAGTCGATTTGCTGATAGGGCAGCGGACTCTGGCCTGCGGCACCCCCGGGCGCGGACGCAGGGTCGTCGCCCGATCTTATTTCCGAACGAGCCCCAAGGGGCTCGTCACCCCGAAGACTTTCCGGACCCGGCGTCCGGAACGTGGAACGAAAGCCCGGAAGACTCGCCAGCGCCTGGTCGATTTCCCAGCCGCTTATTTCTTCCCCCGGCGCTTTGCCTACACTGAGCGTACTGACCGCACGCTCCATCCTGTCGAGGTCCAAAACAAAACGGCTTTCCGCTTGCGGTGAAACCTTCGCCGCGGCAAAATCACTCGGGGCCCGTGCCGCGGTGCGGACATGGCCCGGAATCTGAAATCTTCCCTCGTATCCCGCCAGCATGAGGCGGCGGTACTGCTCCCTCTGTGCCGGATCGATGCTCCTGATACGGGGCGTTACGATGTGATAGGAAAGTCCGTGTTTTCGAAGAATTTCTCTGACGGCGCCTGAATGAAACCCGCCGTAAACGAGCACCGCGGTTTCTTCACCCGGTTTTGCCGCAAATTCGGCGATCTTCTTTTCGATGACACCGTCGCGCAGGCGGGCGGTCTCATAAAATTTGACGGCGCTTCGTACGTTTTCTTCCCAGCGAGTCGACGCCGCGAACGATTTTCCACGGTACCCGACAATGAGCCGGGCGAAATCCGGCGTCGTAAATTCAGCGAGCCGTTTGTGAAGAACTTCGAATTCCATGGGCGACAGTTCGAAACGAAGCACGCGAACGAGAAGATCCAGGCCTTCGCCGCAGCGAAAAAGATCGCGGCTGAGAGCGTCTTTCAAAAACATCACCTTGATCTCGTCCTCGAGCCTGGACGTTTCATCGTAGAGAGCCCGTATGTCGATATCGCTCTCCTTGAAAACCGCCGCGGTTTCGGCGGAGGCTTTGTACAAGCGTGAGAGATTGGGGAAGCGGGAATCAAACGGAACGGTACTGGCAATCGTTTTAAAAATTTCAGGGGCGATCTCTTTTAAGCGTTCGAGATAATCCGGATAGGAAAGCGACCCTTCGTCCCGGCGCGTTTTCAATCTCATCCATTGCCTGATTTCAGGAACGAAGTTTTTATCTCCCAGAACGCGGATTTCGGTGCGGAGAGCCTCGAGGTCGTTCATGACCCTTTCGCCGTGTTCGGACGCGAGCCGGAACCATTCTATGTTTTCGCTATGAAGCCGGAAATCGTCGGCCCCGACAAGCTCGAAGTCCTGATCGCGGTTGATATGCGCGTATTCGGCGCCGCCGATGCGCAGTCTTTCCATGAGATAATAAGAGACGCGTTCGCGAACTTTCACGTCTTCCACCGTGCTGAAATAATGGTCACTTTGCACAGGCCCCTCAAAGCCTTCTTCGAAAACGGTACGGACGCCCTTCGTTTTGACAAGGTGAGAGATCATGGCCGCGATATTTTCCTGCGCTTCGAGAGAGTCGTGCGCGTCACGGATATAAATAATGGTTTTAGCGGAAGCCTGATGGGATTCTTCGACGCTGCCGAGGTCAGTCGATACACCCAGGGCGGGTTCTTTCGAAGGCAATACGGAAGCAGCCGGTGCCCCGGCATACGCCGCGTCGGAAAGTGACAAAGTCATACAAAGAATCAAGGCGGGGATTCTGAAAAGAATCCGCTTTTTACTTTCCGGTTTCCGTTTCAAACACAACATCGGGGGTCCTTAGTGAAAGGCATTAAGGCGTACAGAGTAACCTATGCCGGGGAAAAAATCAAAGTGCCGCGGCCGGTTCGAAAAGATGACCCTCTCCTGTTAGCTCGTGCTAGAAAACACTATTCTCGCGAGGCCGAACTTGTCTCGAAGAAATGACCGTGCTATGATTTGCCCTCTATGGCGAAGATCAATTCGAGTTATCAAAAGCTGAAGGCGGGCTATCTATTTCCCGAGATCGCCCGGCGCGTGCGTGATTTTTCCGCAGCAAACCCCGAAGCGAAGATTATCCGGCTCGGCATCGGCGACGTCGTCCTCCCTCTTCCCGAATCCATCCGTGAGGCGATGAAAAAAGCCATCGACGAAATGGGTAAGGCCGAAACCTTCCGAGGCTACGGACCCGAGCAGGGTTATGAATTTCTCCGCGAAGCCATCGCAAAGCACGATTACGCCTCCCGCAGCGTCAACGTTTCCGCCGACGAAATCTTTATTTCAGACGGTTCAAAATGCGATACTGGCAATATCCAGGAAATCTTTTCACTCGACAGCCGCATCGCCGTCGTCGATCCGGTCTATCCGGTTTACGTCGACACGAACGTCATGGCCGGGCGCACGGGCGGCATGGACGCGGGCGGACGCTACGACGGCATCATCTACATGCCTTCGACGGCCGAAAACCAGTTCAGACCCGAATTCCCGAAGGAAAAACCGGATCTTATCTATCTCTGCTCGCCGAACAATCCGACCGGCACCGTCATGACTCACGAAGATCTCGGGAAATGGGTCGACTATGCCAGGCGTACGGAAGCCATCATTCTTTTTGATTCCGCGTACCACGAATTCATCGCTGATCCTACGCTCCCCCGCTCCATCTACGAGATCGACGGCGCACGCGGAGTTGCAATCGAGTTCCGAAGCTTCTCGAAAAACGCGGGTTTCACAGGGACGCGCTGCGCTTTCACCGTGGTCCCGAAAGATTTGCGCGCAAAAAACGACAGCGGTGAATACGTGACCGTCCACTCGCTCTGGAGCCGCCGTCAGTCGACCAAGTTCAACGGCGTCTCCTATCCCGTGCAGAGAGGCGCCGAAGCGGTCTACTCCGAAAAGGGCCAGGCCGAAACGCGCGGGTTGATCGCCTATTACATGGCGAACGCGAAACTGATCCGCGAAGGCCTGGAAGCAACGGGCCTCGACGTATACGGCGGCGTGAATGCCCCGTACGTATGGATCAAGACCCCATCGAAAATGGGCTCCTGGGAATTCTTTGATATGCTGCTCAAGGAAGCTCATGTTGTCGGGACGCCGGGTGCGGGCTTTGGGCCCAGCGGCGAAGGTTATTTCCGCCTGAGCTCGTTTGCTTTCCGGCAGAACGTCGAAGAAGCCATCACGCGGATCAAAACAAAGCTCGCTTCGAGAGTTTAAAGTCTCATTGTCGTCCTGACGATTCGCCGGCAGACGATGAGGAAGGATCTCTTCCGTCAGATTCTTCTCTTCGCCCAGAATGACATACTATTTGTCTTAGATAACTGGTACCGAACTATGGCCAAAATCGTCGCCGATCTCCACATGCACTCCCGCTACAGCGAGGCCGTCTCTCCCCAGATGACCGCGGCAAGTATCGCAGCATACGCCGCTCGAAAAGGCGTGACGCTGGCCGGCACCGGGGACTTCACCCACCCGAAATATCTTATCGAATTAAAAGAATCGCTCCGCTCTTCCGGCAAGGGGCTTTTCAAACTCAAATCGCCCGACGCGCCGCCTGTTTCCTTTATGCTCACGACCGAGGTGACCAATATTTTCTTCTCCCGCCTCCGGAAGGAGAAACGGACCCATGTCATTCTGCTCGCCCCGTCTTTTGCCGTCGTGGATAAACTCAACACCGAACTCGCCCGCTGGGGGCATCTTGATTACGACGGGCGCCCGACCTTTCGGCGCCACGTAAAAGACCTCGTAAAGCTTGTGCTCGACATTTCCTCCGACTGCATGATCATCCCAGCCCACCTCTGGACGCCGTGGTATTCGGTTTTCGGATCGGCCTACGGATTTAATTCGCTCGAGGAATGTTTTGAGGAAGAGACGCGGAATATCCACGCGGTCGAAACGGGCCTCGACTCCGATCCGGCGATGAACTGGCGTGTTTCCGACCTCGACGACGTCACGCTGATCTCCTGCTCCGACGCCCATTCCCTCTCGAGGATCGGGCGTGAAGCGACAGTCTTTGACTGTGCGGAAGATTATCACGAAATCACGGGTGCCATTCAAAGCGGGGACGCCTCGAAACTCACCGAGACCATCGAACTCTTTCCCGAAAGCGGAAAGTATTATCTCGACGGCCACAGAAAATGCGGGATCTCGTTTTTCATGGAAGAAGCGCGGAAGCAGAATTATCTCTGTCCCGAATGCAAGCTGCCCGTGACCGTGGGCGTCATTCACCGCGTGGAAGCACTCGCTTCCCGGCCCCACGGCTTCAAACATAAAGACCGGCCTTCCTTCCGCCATTCCGTTCCACTCGAAGAACTTATTGCGGATGCGTTCGGCCTCCAGCCGAAGGCAAAGAAAGTCCAGGACGAATGGGAAAAGCTCACGGCCCAGGCGGAAACGGAACTCGCCATTCTCCACGAACTCCCGGAGCACAGCCTGCGCGCCGTCATGAAAAAAGAAATCGCGGAGAGAATCCTGAAAATGCGCGCGGGAGAAGTGACAATCGACCCCGGCTTCGACGGAGAGTACGGAAAAGTCCGCGTCCCCCTGGAAACCTCCCCCGCCCCCGCCTCGCAGTTCGAACTGTTTTAAGCTCGCTGTTTCCAGCTACCAGCTTTCAGCTAATTCAAGGCAGCTCAAGCCAGCCCTTTTCCATCAAACTCTTCTTTTTCTAAATCCTGGCCCGAGAGTGCTTCGCTGGGTTCTTTTCCCGGAAGCTCAATTTCCATAAGATCTTTTGTTCGATCATATTTTGAATGCATCGCATCTCCTCGTCAGGGCAAAAAAATAGCCCGACTGAACTGTTTCAGTTGGGCCTGTGTCATCACTAGACGAGTGAGGCGTTATGAAGTCATCATATCATGGCAGCTATCGCTATTGTCCATCAATTCCGTCCGGCCGGACGGAATTCAGAAATAACTGGTGCCCGGACAGCGTAAGGCCACTTATACTTGGGTCCTCTTCGCTTCACTCTTCGGAACGGAAGAGCAGAAAGGCTTCTGCCGGGGCTTTCTCACGAGAAAGCAGGACCGATGGAGGAAACGCCGCCCTCCCCGTTCACATCGAGGCAGGCATTTCTATCAACAAAAGCTCCAGATCTGATTTCAACCTGCAGGATACTTTTTCCGTTTCCTCTGCCCATGGATAGCGGCTTCCGTAAAGAACCTTATGCTTCAGCTTCAAGAAAGCGGCGATGGGAAAACTTCCTTCTGAGGAGTGGTCCCAGCTATCATCAATCCGGACCAGGCCGTAATCTTTGATAAGACGGTCAAACTCCCAAATCACCGTTTTCAGGAACGAGTGGAATTCGCACGTCACATCCATTTCGATTTTCTCATCGGGAGGCGGCGTTTTCATTTGGTCCATCGTATATTGTCCCCCACAGTACTCGTCAGAGGAAGTAATCCTGATTTTCAGTTTTTCTTTTTCAAGAACCTCGAAGTTCCATAAATAACTTTTGGGTTCCCCTCGCCACAGGAATGAACATTCCGATTCGCTCTTCTTCGTATCAAAATTTTGCGCCGCATACTCAGGAGTGATTGAAAGAAGTCCCTGGAGAAGATCATAAATCGGATCGCAGAGGTAACTGACTTCGAAGCCGGCGTTCTGACCGCTGATTGAAAGCCGCGATTCAGCCCAGCCGTATCCTTTCAAATGAAATTGAAAAATGATGTCCTTGATATTCACTCCGAATCGTAATACTCAACCCGCGCAACTTCGCCGGTGTCTTTAGAAATCCACACCATGACGCCCGGCCCGCCGCAGGCAGGCGGATAATGTTCCATGGGCCGGGCCCAAACGATAAAGCAGTTTTCCACAAAGAGCGGGTCGATCCGGTTGTAAAGATTATCCGGCACATGATCCATCGTCGACCCTTCGTAAACAAGCGCCGCATCATCCAGCCCTTCCCTTGTTTCCGGAATCCTGCTCCACCCGATCTTCCTCAAAGCCGTCTTCACGGCTTCTTCTTTCGAAATCACTGGATACCTCATGGTCTGGTTTACTCAGTTAAATCGAGGGCAGCGCCTTCTCAGCGTATCCGAAATGCGGGCGATTCTCATGGAAATCGCCTAGACCCGAAGTTATTATGCACGGCTATCTGTTCAAGTCTTTTCTTGCGGCTCTGCCAATCCGGCATCATGCGGGTAAGCAGCTTGTAATACTTGGGGCTGTGGTTATGAACGAGGAGATGGCAGAGCTCATGCATGATAACGTAATCAATACAATGTGAAGGGGCCTGAATAAGCCGCCGGTTCAAAATAATTTTGCCTGCCTTCGTGCAGCTTCCCCAGCGAGTCCGCATGGTCCGGATAAGCAGCTTCGGCTTCTTCTGGTGTGAGAAATTTTTTAGACAAGCTTCGAATCGTTCGCTCAATATTTCGCCGGCCTTTTTCTTGTACCAGCCCTGTAAGATCCGACCGGTATAAGCGCCGTTTGACGAAAGCCCCCGCGAAATGACATTCAGCCGGCCCCTGCTCAAAACGACTTTATCTTTTGGGCCTGATTTTACGATAAGCTTATATTGCCGCCCGAGATACCGAAAACTTTCCCCTGACAGATGCTCCTTGGAACTTTCCGGTTTTTTATTTTGAAAAAAGCGGAGTTGCTTATTAAGCCACAACCACTTTCTTTTCATAAACTGCCGGATGCGTTCTTCTCGGGCGGAGAGAGGACATTTGAGAACAATCCTTCTATCGGGATAAACAGTAAGACTCAGGGTTTTACGGTCCTGGCGGATCAGCCCGTAAGAGTAATTGTAATCGCCGTAAATAAATTCGCGTTGCTGCACTTTTAGAATATCTCGTGGTTATGACCGGCAAGCTTTAAGATCTTTTCGACCAGCTGCCCGATCTCTTCACTCGAAAGCAAGATTCCTCTTTCCGAAACCACAACATCATAAAGATAATCGTCGATCCTGTTCGCCATGACTCGCTTTACCTCGTCGTTCGTGTGCCAATCGACGATGGCCTCCTCTTCCAGAACCGCGAGCATTTCCAGGACGATCTTCACAAGAGTCTGCTCATCCACTCCGCGTTCCTGGAATGGCGATCTTAAATTACGGTAAAGGACATCGGCCCCTTTTTTAAGATGAATTTCTTCCGGAAGACTTTCATCTTTCTTGTTGATGACGGAATCCTTTGCCGCCCTCATCTGCCGAAGAGCTTCCAGATCGGCGAGCCTTCCCTCGCGCATCTTCGCCAGGATATCGCGGATTTTATCGGAGAACTTTTGGTAAAATTCGGGGTCGGAAGCATACTTTTCATCAATCGTTTTTTTCAGGTTCGCGGCGATGGCTTCAGCCTTTGATTTATCCGTACCGAGATTCTCGATCGCATCTTCAAATTGCCGCGTGTCTGTAATATTGATCTGTTTGGTCAGGAGTTCGACGCCCTGAGAATCCACATACCGATCCAGGATATGGACCAGCGCATATTTATATTTTGAGAAATCGACTTTATCCGCATAGCGCAGGCTCGCGGCCTTTCTTATTTCGAGAAGCTTCTTTACGTCGTTCCTATACATATCGATGTGGCGAAATTCGCGTGCGAAAGATTGCAGGGCCATGCACTCATTGAAATGCCGGAGAAAGGCGCTCAACGCCTCGTAGAATTCCTTCCTCCGCTGCTCCCCTTCATCGTCATTCTTTCCGCCAAGGAATCCTAGATACTCCTCGTAATCCGCCTTATTTGGAATGGTTTTAAAAAGGTCGTGCACGTCCGCGTAACTCTGTTCGAGATCCGCCATCTTCTCCTTAACGTCAATGAGAGCGCCGTAAACATCGTCCTCTTCGTAACTGCCGAAGAGTTTCATCGCGACATCAAGATTTTTAGCGTTTTCGGAATAGTCGATGATAAAACCCGCCGTTTTAGGGAGGACCTTATTATCAAAGAGACGATTCACGCGTGCAATGGCCTGGAGCAGGCTGTGATCTTTGAGGTCTTTCGCGAGATAGAGAACGGTATTCCGGGGCGCGTCGAATCCCGTAAGCAGCTTATCCACCACAATGATGATTTCAATACCGTCATCCTGATATTTAAAGCTGTCGATCACTTCCTTCTCATAGGATTCCAGGCTCTGGTACTTGGCCTTGGATTTTTCCAGATAATCGATGACCTCTTTTTTATGGGCATCTTCTTCATCCACGATCCCGTTTTCTCCGGAAATCACAAGGGCTGTATTCACCTTTCCGCTGTATTCAAACGCCTTCTGCATCAGCACCGCCGAGAACTTGGATGGCGCGACAATCTGCGCCTTGAGTCCGGTACCCTGGAAGTGTTCGGTGTAATGCAGCTCAATATCCCCGGCGATATCCGCGATTCTCTGCGGATTATCTTTAATAATCTTGGAATTGATCAGTTTCTGAAGTTCTTTCTTCGTATTTTCATCAAGCCCGGCCATAAGGTGCTCGACGCGGCGGTCGATCTGCTCCCGGTTTTCTACGAGATCGACATAGCGTCCCTCATAAATCAAATCCAGGACGATTTTATCGGTACGGGCGTCATCGATCGTGTATCTGTCAATATAACCGCCGAACTTCTTCCAGCTCTCCCGTTCCTTTTCCATGAGCGGCGTCCCGGTAAAGCCGATGAAACAGGCATTGGGCAGAATTCGGTTCATCTCAAGGTTCGCGATGCCGCTCTGCGTACGGTGCGCCTCGTCCACCAGAACGAAGATATTGTGATTGTAATCGCGCACCTCTGAGGCCTTCCGGGAAATCGCGTCAAATTTATGCACAAGCGTCGTGATGACGTTCAGATTTTTCTCACCGATCAGCTCCAGCAAATGCTGGCCGCTTGTCGCTTTGATCACTCCCTTCTTGAGCCCGCAGTTGGTGAAGGTATCCGCGATCTGCTTATCGAGGTCTTTGCGGTCGGTCACGATGATGATGCGCGGATTTTGAATGTAAGGATGCTCGATCAGGGCCTTGACGAACATCACCATCGTCAGAGACTTGCCGCTGCCCTGAGTATGCCAGAGAAGCCCGCCCCTTCTTTTCTTGCCGTCAGTGCCGTCTTCCATTTCTTCTACTCTCATCAGCATTTTCGCGATCGCGAAATACTGCTGGTAGCGCATGATCTTTTTGATTCCGGCGTCATAGATGATGAAGTTTTTAGTAAGATTCAGCAGGCGCTTTGGTTCGAGCAGGGTTACGATGCCTTTATCCTGCTCCGTTGTCAGCCTTTCCATTTTCTGCTCCGCCATGCCGTAAACCTGCAGATCCTCGCAGACCCGGGCAAAGGTCGCCGCATGAACCGGTTTCTCGATATAGCGCCGGACGTAAGTCTCCATTTCCTGTGCGGTTAAACCCTTTTCTTTCCACGAGGCATAAAATTTCTTCGGCGTAAGCGTCGTGCCGTAGCGTATTTCGCTTCCGTTTGCGGCAATTAAAAGCTGGGGATAGATGAAGAATTTCGGGCACTTCTCGATCTGCTGATTCCGGAACATCTGATCGATCGCGGTCTCAATATCGACTCCGGCCTTCTTGTTCTCGATGACGACGAAAGGAATCCCGTTCACGAAGCAGACGATATCGGGGCGAATAGATCCGCGCCCGCTCGCTTCGTATTCCACCGTTACATGGAACACGTTGTTCTCGGGCCGGGCAAAGTCGATATAGCGGAAGCTCTGCGAAAGGGTTTTCCCGCCGTGAAAGACCTTGATCGTCTTCCCGCCGGAAGTCGGCATGATCATGTGATAAACGGTTTTGGATGTATCGAGCAGTCCTTCGAGCGGGAGGTTTTCGAGTTCTTCAACCGCGTCCTGCACGTCCTTCCCGCTGAAGCGGTATTCCTGGCCGTAGTAATCGTAGCTATTGATCGCCATAAGCGCTTCAGCCGCGATATCTTTAAGGATAAACTTCGAGGGGTCGCCTCCGCGCTGCTTAAGCACTTCTTCCCGGGAGAGATAGGCGTAGCCAAGATTCACCAGCATCTCCACAAAGGGAAGCTGCGACTGCCTGATCTCGTCAAAGTCGGCTTTGATCTCAGTCATTTTTCAAATCCGCGCCTTTAATATTTGGCAAAGTTTTTTTTTCTTTCTCTACAGATTTTCTCTCCCTTTCTACACGCCTTTCAATTTTTTTAATATCTTCACTCGGCGGCAGTTCTTCAGGTTTAATGCCTCTTTCTGAAAGTAAACGCCGAACATCTTGATTGTTTCTCACATGTTCATTTTTAATAGAATCCGCTGTTTTAAGGCTGTCTTTTTTGATGTTGAAGTTTGTTATTTCGTTCGCAAAATCTTTTGCTTTAATGGTTATCGTCGGAAGAAAATCTGCCAAAGCTCGACCTTTAGGGATATTTAATTTGCCCTTCATTTCATTTGTTGTGTAACCACCGAAAAGAGCTTTATCGCCGGCGCTTCGAATTAAGGCAAAACTTTGCTCATCTTTGACACGCTCAAAGATAATGCTTGAAAGTTCTTTCTCTGAAAGGGTGAGTTTCTTTCTGGCACTAAGACGCTCATCTTCTGCGAATCGCTTTGCAATGACTTCCTGCTTTCGTGTTTGCACAGCAAAGTAGGTTTGAGCAAATGCGATTTCCAGTTTTTTAGGATCACCATTTTGTGCTATTAAATAGCAAGCATAGCGCGTTAATGCGATATCTTGAACTTCACGCTCCGCACCCGTGCCAATTTGCACCATTTTCGTGACCTCACGAAAATGGTCTAGGATTTCCGAACCTGATTGTTTACAAGAGGTTACCGCCTTCTCAATAACCTTTAAGAAATTCTCCCACCGCGCATATCCCAAGACATTTTGGAGATCCCTTGCTAACCAGAAATCAAGGCCTGATTCTTCGCTTTTATTTACAATCGCTTCAAACTTCTGATGTAATTCTTTAATTTCTTGCTCCTTCACAAATACACCTCTTATTCACGTTTTAAATTAAGGATGTGTACAATTTGTAGCTATCCCTTCAACTGTCCGATATTTTCGGACAGTTGCTTTTCATCGCCATAAAAGGGGGGTGCCAATTTGTCCCCGCCCTTTTCAGTTATCCGATTTTCTCGGACAACTGATCATGTCCTCCGGCGTACGGATATCTCCGCTAATCAGCGCGTTAAGCAAAAACTTTTTTTGTTCGTCGAGAATTTTTCTCTTTTCTTCCAGGCCTTCGATTTCTTTATCAGCCGTAACCAATATGTTTGCTATGGCTTTTTGTTCCTCGAAGCTGGGTGCCAAAATGCTGAGATTTCGCAAATCATTCTTTAAGAAGCCCTTAATAGAAGTGCCCTGATTCTTTACTAGAAACTCATTTGTTTTTACGCTTAATAAGTAAGCCAGAAAATGGCAATTAAATTTTTTTGTGTCTTTAATTATCAAGGATTGGAAGTCTTGACTTGTGCACAAATCAACTTCATTAACAATGAGCTTACCGACTCCAACCCGGCTGACGAGAACGACCGAGTGCCTTGGAATTAAATTAGTAGCTGAATGATTGAGGGCATCCTTATTTATATATCTGGTAACTTTTAAATTTTTGATGTCGTCTTCGGTTAAATCAGAACTCGAGATCCAAGGAATATTTCCATGCCAGTATTCCATTATTTTTTTCGAAGGAGTCCCGCCCGAAACGATAGGTCCTACATCTCCTAGCCTCATCTGCTTCCAACGTTCTCGAAAACTCTTTAAGCGCTTTTTGCCTGTAACAAGCTGCCTTTTTATCTGTTTTCTAATCCGCTTCTTAATCTCAATCTTCTTCGCAAGCTTCTCCAAATACCGATCCCAAGTCTCCAGCACCGCCACAATTCGTTTTTGATGTTTTAAAGAAGGTAACATTACAGGTATTTGAGCAAAATCGTTGAAATACAGTCGTAATCTATCCAACGTTATGCCATGCGAGTATGCCCAGAAACGATGCACCATTCTTGGAGTTTTAAACCAATACGCAGCAAATCCAGAATCAATTCCATCCTTCGGAGCTAGGACAACATAGGCGGGACTGACCATACCATCGGCGTGAGCTCTTCCGGATGCCCCTTGCCACATTCTCATCATGTTATAGACGAGATCTCCCTTTTTAACGAAAAGATGCTCTTTAGCTTCGAGAACGCTATCTACTTTTCTATTAAGCGAAGAGCGCGTAACTAAACCTTGGTTTAATGTTACAGACATTAAAGGCAATATTGATTTTCCACATTCTTGGCGATGGCTAAATAAATCACCCAATTTTAACTTTTTATAATTCGCTTTATCGACGTTCATCTTCCGCCTGAGAATCTCTTGCTGTTTAAGTAATTTTTTTGTTTCCTCATATCAGATCTGTATGAGATCTGGTACGCCGCAAAATAAGAATCGATTTTCCAACCTATTGGTTATCTTAAATACGATTCTTGGCCACGAGTCTTCGGTAATGCTCGCCAAGCGCAGTGAGCCTGCAGGCCTTACTCTCCATCGCAGCATTCCACATATGAGGGACATCCACAGGTACAAGCAAATTAAGGCGATTGTACCTTTGAAGTATTGCGAATTTTCGGGTGTTTTCCGCATTCGGCGCGGGCATCCCTTTATCCCGCCCTTTCATTTCGGGTTCATAGGTGGGATCGAGACGAAACTCAAAGCCGGCTGAGGGGAAAAACTCAGTAATTCGACGCAAATCCGTCTCGGAAATCGGCGGTGAAACTTTTCTCAAAGAAACGAATTGCTTTACGTTCGTTTTGAATACAGGCCTCTGCTCCCATGCGCAAAGCGATCGGTCTATATGCGCGTATATGCTGCCTGGAGTAATATCACCGGTGAGATTGGCAGCGCTCCCATTGAGCGCATCAATCAAAAGAGTTGTAAAGACGCCTCTTCCATTCTCTTCTGTTGCATATTGATCTTTCGTTGAGGCGGTTAGTACTGTCAGCCCTTCCGATAAAACTGCCGAATTACCATCGGTTGGAGAGTCTCCCGCAATGCCTGAGTGGCAACTGTCTAATATGATTATCTTATTTCGGGCCCGTGATTCGTTCGCTAATTTCAAGATTTCAAAAAGAGAAATCCCTTCATCTCCCCGTTTTGAATCTGAAGCCAACAAATATCCTCCCGTAGCTTCGATATGTCCGTGGCCGGCAAAATAAAACAACGCGATATCTGCATCTGTCTTAAACAGATGCTCAATGGCGTCTTTAAGGTCACCTCGATTTACAGGGTCGCTTGGCCCTGTTCCGGTGAGCAGTTTACAATCAAAGTTAACGGCGCCACCATCATGACGTGCCAAAACGGCTTTGACTTCGTGTGCGTCATCTACACAGCCGAAAAGCGGGTCGCCGTATTTATAGTAATTTATGCCAACGATAAGAGCCATTTTCATAGATACTCCTACATTTAGAGGCTATCGATGAATTTTTCGATGCCGGGCCAAGTCCATTCAACAGTATTGACTCCAGTTAAGTTTGTCCGGTCGTCTTTATATGCCCAAATACCAAGAACCTTTTTCTTTTCCTCGCGCGCGCATGAAATCTCCCATTTCTGCCCACTGGAAGAAAGAGAACTCTTGCTCACAAGAACAATGACTCCATCGGAACGACGGATCCGCGTACGAACTCGCTCTTTCCATTCGGAGTCATAAGCTTCCTTTACGGACATATCGATATACTCAAAGGGACAATTGGTACGCAAGGATTGTCCCTTAAGAAAGTCTCTTTGCCGTTCATCTTCAATAGCGAATGCCACGAAAATCACTTTTTTATCTGCCATACACTCTTCCTTATTGTTACCCTCGTTCCATCGTTAGTTATGTAGTTAGAGTTGTTGTTGAACCATGCCGGCATTGACTTGCAAATCCCATAGCTCTATTCCTGAGGTCCGTCCCCATTTTTCAACCAGCCGGAAATTCCGGATGGTTCACTTTGAACCGTCAAGCTTTCCTTGACGGTTGCTATTAAGTTTCTTAATGGTTCAATTTCAGTCGTGAAGGAATCCTTGACGACTGCCCAACTATTAGGAATTTCCGAACAGTTCATGCTTTTCGTTTCTCCAGCCAGGGATATGCGGCAGCCCCTTTTTTAAACCGAGCAAAGCCGTTATATCCAAGCCATTGATCTGGGAGACCAGAAGACGTTCGACATCATCCTGCCAACGAGCGAGCGCGTCCTTTTCGACTTCAGCCGACCGCATGAAATAAGCCAGGCTCAGGATGATGGCGCCTATATATCTTTTGTCAGCAGACTCAACCCACTCTTCGTGGCCTGGGAGTTCCAGTCTGACTCTTAAATTCTTCCCGGCCAAGCGGGAATGATGTGCGCAGATGTTCCGAACATAAGAAAACGAAAGCAGACATGAACGAAAGATACGGTCATGAATACCAAATGATTGAGCTATGGCAATGGCGTCTTTTTTGTACATGTTGTTGATCAAGCGGATCAGGCTTCCGAAGGACATGATTTCCATGACGACCCAGATCGGCAAAGCAGGATATTCGGAATAAGTGCGCTTGTAATGGCCGATGAACACTTCCCTGGAACGGTCTGTCTCAGTTCTGATCTTCTCGATCCAGGTCGCATAAGAGGGTTCGTCGAAATAAAAATTATTTTTGTCTTCCTGTGCAAAAGCGCCGTAGACATGTGCCAAATGATAGGCTGCGCGAGCGCGAATAATAATCTCGACGGTCTCCAGGGCGTAATCAACCAGGGCTCTTAATTTTCTGTCAAATTCATAAAGTGCCTGCACATCGGAAAAATGGACACCGGCGGTGAAAGAATGTCTTACGGTTTCAAACGGGAGGCAGTACGCGCTAAACCGGTAGTAGTTAGTTTGTCTGAGGAAAATTTCGGCGGCTGCGGAATCAGGAATAATAAGCCCGCGAGAGCGGAGCAATTCAACTTGCTGCGGGAATGTGGTCGGGGCCTTGTCATAAGATTTCATGCAAGACCCCTAAATAAAAAAACGCCGGCACTCCGATATGAAGTGTGCGGCGGACACGAAAAACGAACTGAATGAGGACAAAAAAAACCCGCCCAAAATGCGCGTAAGCCCAACGAATCAGGCCAAGAGGCGTGGCGGGTGTGATGCTTGGATAATACTTACATTGGACAGGTAATGCAACCGTTGTATTGGCTTTTTTTTGAACATTTCGGAATTTCCGTCGTCGGGAGACATTTCTAACGCCTTGCATTGGAACTTGTAAGCATTCCTTACAAGTTGCTGTCTCCAGGGTCTGATAAATGAAGCTTTCTGATTTTTCCCGAAGATTCTCGCTCATGGCTATTTCCCCGTAAGTCCCAGCTCTTTGAGGTAGTGCTTCATTTCCTTTTCCAGCTTTTGAAGTTCCGGTTCGAGTTTTTCGAGCTCCCTGAGATTGGCCTGAATATCGATTTCCTCTTCTTCCTCGAAGGTGTCGACGTAGCGGGTGATGTTGAGGTTGAAGTCGTTCTCTTCGATTTCCTTGAACTCGACTTTGCGGGAAAACTTCTCGATCTCCTTGCGCCCGAGATAAGTTTTGAAAATTTTCTCGATGTTTTCTTCTGTGAGCGTGTTCTGCGCCTTGGCGGGCTTGAACTCTTTGGAGGCTTCGATAAAAAGGACGTCTTTCCTGCGTTCGTTTGCCCCGCCCTGTTCGCGGGTGCGATCGATCACGAGAATCGCCACGGGAATGCCGGTCGTCTGAAACAGGCCCGCCGGCAGGCCGATGACTGCATCAATGATATTTTCCCTGAGGAGAGCCTGTCGAATTTTGCCTTCCACGCCGCCTCGAAAAAGAACGCCGTGCGGCACGATCACGGCCACCCGCCCGGTTTTGGGTTTCGCTGTTTCGATCATGTGGGTCACAAAGGCAAAATCGCCTTTGTCTTTAGGCGGAACGCCGCGGAAGAAACGTTTGTAAGGATCGCTTTCGGCATTTTCCGCGCCCCATTTTTTAAGCGAGAAAGGCGGATTCGCCACGAGGACGTCGAACTTCATCAACTTGTCGTTCTCGACAAGGAGAGGATGATTGAGGGAATCGCCCCATTCGAGCCTTGCGGAATCCTTGCCGTGCAGAAACATGTTCATACGGGCAAGCTGATAGGTGCTTCCGGTTGATTCCTGGCCGTAGAGCGCGTAGTTTCTGGATCCCTGTTTCTCGACTTCAAGGCCGGCGAGCAGGAGAAGGCCGCCGCTGCCGCAGGCGGGATCGCAGATGCGGTCCCCTTCTTTCGGCCGGGCGAGCCGGGCGACAAGCGTCGCGACGCTTTTTACGGTAAAAAATTCCCCCGCTTTTTTTCCCGCGTCGGCGCCGAAGCGTTCGATCATGTACATGTAAGCGTTGCCGATCACGTCGTCATCAGCTTCGCTGCAATCGAGCTTGTGGAAATCCTGAATCAGGTGGCGGAGCATTTTATTTCTCTGGGGCGCTTTGCCGAGCACGGATTCTGAGTTGAAATCTACGCTGAAGACGCCTTCCAGCTTCGTCTTGTTGGCGTCTTCGATTCTGTGAAGCGCTTTATTGAGTTCCTCCCCGACATTATCCTGCTCGTGAATGCTGTAGATGTATTCGAAAGAGGTTTTGGGCGGCAGATAGAAGCGGTCCAGCTTCATTTTTTCGGCGATGCGTTTTTCATCAGTGCCGTAACGTTTTTTGTACTGCTCATGCTGCTTCGTCGACAGGTCGCTCAGGTATTTAAAAAAGAGCATCGCGAGCACGTAGTCTTTATACACACCTGCGTCAACAGAGGTGCGAGACGAATCCGCGGCCGCCCAGAGAACCTTGTTGAGTTCTTCTTGAGAATATTGTTTTTTTGCGCTCATGATGGAGACCCCTCTAATTGATTTAATATGCCGTGGAGAATATTTTTCTGGATCGCGGCTTTGCGCTTCAGAAGTTCGTTTTGAGTTTTTATATTCAGGGCCAGGCGGACAATATGGCTTTGCCGATCAACGGAAGGAACAGGAATCTCGATATCTTCGAGATCTTTCTTTTTAAGGGTTCTGATGGTGCCCGTTGTGAGGACGTGGGCTAATTTTTTCTGGCCCGCGGCGGAATTAAGATATACGGCGAGATATTCAGGAAGAATCGATGCTTTGTCTTTGATTCTCAGCAAATAAACAGAGGAGGATGCTAAGACATCATGGTCCGTCCGAATCACCCCGCTCCTGAAAATACCCCGCGATCCGATGGCGATATCGCCCGACTGAGCGAAGGCTTTGGTGTGGGAAGTATTGCGCTCAATCCGTGTCAGCTCCGCAGCTTCGATAAGAATATTTTCCGTAATATTCTTTGCCTGAAGAACGGATAACCCTCCGATTACTCCTTTAATGGGGACTCGAAAGGTGTAGCCGGCAAAGATCTCTGATATCAGGCTGATTTTTTTATTTTGCACCCACGGAGCATACTGCATTTATTTTTGATTTGCAACAGTTTATTACACCCAGAATATTATTGCGTTTTTATTACACTCTATTAGCCAATTCCTCGTCCAGTAATGCCTGGTTCAGATAAATCCAGTCCTTCCTGTTTTTCCCTTGGGGAATCCAGACGTCGGCGAGGTATCTTCCGTATTTGTCGTCGCGGCTGCTGGCCATGACGATTTCGGGGGAACTCGAGAGCTGCTTTTCAACGAAGGCCTTGGATTTCCTTCCTTCCGGCACGTTCAGCTCCGGACAATCGATGCCGCGCAGGCGGAGGTAGTGGCGCGTGCGGTAATCGAAACCCTGGTCGATTTTCACGATCAGCGTGTCTCCGTCGACCACACGCTCGACGATCGCTTTGTAGGTGTAAAGCATTCGCTCCTGATGAGCGAATACCGCATCGTCAGCGCCTGCGGGCAGCGCCGTACGAGGCAGGGCCTCTTCGCCCCGCTTCCAGGCTTTGACAGAATAACTTCCGTCCTCCGCTTTCACGCTTTCCACGATCTGGCCCGGCTTCATCCCCTTGAGTCCCCGCGTTACGTAATGATGATTATTGAAGCCGAGATCGAGCCAGAGGCCTTCCTCCGCTCCGTGGACGTTTTCTGGTTCGAGAAGCCGGTACGTGTACAGCTCGCCGTGCTTTGGTATCAATTTTGCGGCGGGTCCCGCTTTTTCGCCGCCTTCGCCGCGACCCCGGGCAGGGCCGCCGCGCGTTTCGAGCCGGATCTTTTCGGCGAGAACGTCACCGCTCCATCCGCTTTTCCCGGCGCGTTCGAGAAAAGCGTGCCGCGTCTTTTCATCTTCCACGGTCATGAGTTCGCGGTAGTGGCTCCAGCTCAGGGTGCGGGATGAAGATTCCGTCCGGCCGGACGGAATCTTCGGGAACGCTTTATAGAATTTCAAGGTACGCTGGAGAAGACGTTCGCCGATCTCGAGGTCTCCGGCGAGCCGGGCGATCACCTGCTCGCCGTAATTGGCCCTTCCCTTACTCTGGAGAATATGTTCGTGGATGAGTTTTCCCGCGGTCCAGTAAGTCTCGACTTTCGCGGCCTCGATTTTCCGCCGGCCCGTAAAAAGAGCTTCTTCGACGCGGGTTTTCAGCAGGGAATAGGAAGCGATGTCCTTCGCCTGATTTTTTGCAGCGGGGGTTTGCGGCATACCCGGGATTTTAGCTTTCCGACGGGCCGATGGCAACCAGGACTTCAGGCCTGCCTTTTATGCAGAAGACGCGGAATAATCGAGAAGGGGGAAGGGGCAGTCGAGCGCGGAGGAGAAGGCCCGGAGAAGTTCCATTTCGTTCATGGAAACTTTTTTGTCGCATTGGACTGCGGCGGCCGCGGCTTTCAGAAACTTTTCTTTTACCAACGGCGCCGCGAAAGAAAGTGAGCTCAGGTGCATCTCGAGATCTTTCGGTGAGGGCGGCCCCACGACCATGGAAAGTTTATCCCCGCCCGTCTCGAAAAAAGCCGCGGCCGTTTCAAACGCGGCGGCGGCCGTTTCCTCCGTAGAGGCTCCCTCGTGCGCGAGAGCCGTCAACAGCATCTCCGCCTGCTTTTTCACGTCCTGCGGCGAATGGTATTTCATCTGCTGAGGCCGTTTCCTTCCCAAGCGCGCGTCGAGATAGTGGACGACGATCTGGCGCAGGACCATTTCAAACAGGTCGAGCCTGAGATCCTGGTTGATGAGGTCGTCGATGTTTTTTCGGACGACCTCGTAATGTTTCGCGGACATGAGGCTGAGGGCGGGCAGCGCGAGGTCAAGCAGGGGAAGATGCATCTCCCGGGGACACGAGCCCACGAGTTTATAAATTTTCAGGAAATGCTGGTAGACGAAATTATTCGTGTTCATGAGAAGATAACGAAGCTGCGCTTCTTCCACGGCTTCATTCTTGTGGTCCATGAGAAGCGCAAAAAGAAGGGCCCTCGATCCTACAGGATCCCGCGCGCATTCAGTGAGCTTCTCAGGCAGCCGGTCAATGAGCGCGGCGGCGTATTGCAGATTCGCTTCGCTGAGAGTCCCGACGAGAGCGGAGACAGAAAGAGGCGAAGCTTCTTTCGACAGGGCCGTTCGTCTTTCCCGCCCGGGGGCTGCGGGTTTTACGTTCGGCTCTTCCATGCGCGGCGGCAGAATGGGCCCATCGAGTTTGACGTCCGGAAACTTTCCGTCGAACGCCGGATCCAAAAGCCGGATTCTTTTTGCGAGCGGCGGATGCGTCGCGAAAAGCGCGCTGAATTGAAAATGCAGGGCCTCGGAGAAAAAAAGATGGCTCGCCTCTTCGGCCTTCGGCGTTTCGAGATAGGAGTGGTAGACCAGGCCGCCGATTTTCTTGAGCGCGCCCGCCAGACCCGCGGGGTTTCTCGTGAACTGAACGCCGGACGCGTCGGCCAGATGTTCGCGTTCGCGCGAAACGGCGCACTTGATGAGCCGGCCAAAAAAGACGCCGATGTACCCGATAATCCAGAGAGCGAGTCCGATAAAAAGAATCGCGGCGACGGCCCCGCCGCCGTCTTTTCCCCGGCGTCCTCCGGTCATCCTGAGCCTCAGCACCGACTGGCCGGCGACCGCAAGAACGAAAATCCCGTTCAGAACGCCGATCAGCCGGAGATTGATCGCCATATCGCCGTTCAGAATATGGCTGAACTCGTGGGCGATCACGCCCTGGAGTTCGTCGCGCGTAAGAAGCTTCATCGCGCCGTCCGTCACGCCGATCACGGCGTCCGTCTGCGAAAAGCCCGCCGCAAAGGCGTTGATCCCGGGCTCTGCGGGGAGAAGGTAAACAGGCGGGACGGGCACGCCGGACGCGATCGACATTTCTTCGACAACGTTCAGCACTTTTCTTTCATCGGGGCCGGTCGTCTCCGGGATGATAAGTCTTCCACCGAGCATGCGGGCCACCGCCGCGCCGCCTTCTTGCAGGACAGTCACTTTATAGATAGTCCCCGCGAGAACGACCGTGAGCACGCCCGCGGTCACGAGCATGAGCATGTCCGGCTGCCACCATTCGAAAACGGCGGGCTGTGAACCGCGCATTCCCTCCTGCGCTCCAGTCAAATGGAGAACAAAGATCACAGAGAGATAAACGAAGAACGCGATTCCGATGATGGCGAGGGCGAAAAGAAAAATGAGGGTGCCCGTTTTCTTGCGGGCGCGTTCCTGGTGTTCGAAAAAGTTCATAATCCGCTGCCGGTTCTACTACATCTCTATTTCAGCACGACGGTCGGCGAGGCTCAAGGAAGCCTCGTCCGCCGAGCGTCATTGACTTTTGTTTGCAGCTCAGGGCTGTTGAAGACATCTTATCCTTTGTTAGATAGTTAAGTAGGCCATACCTGACGGTCGGATTAGGAGAGTTCTCTTTGACTCTCGGTGCGCCGTACTTAATCATTGGATTAGGTAGAACCGGTACCGAATTAGAAACTGACGTTCGGGCGTTCGCGTTCTTTTTCGTTCTGGATCTGAAGAAGTTCCGCGTGACCGAAACCGAACGGGCCTGCGATGAGGACGTTCGGAAACGACTCGCGTCCGGTCTCATACTCGGTCACAGCGTCGTTAAACGCCTGGCGCGAAAACGCAATCTTGTTTTCTGTGGAGGACAATTCTTCCTGGAGGCTCATCATGTTCTGGTTCGCCTTGAGGTCGGGATACGCTTCGGAGAGAGCGAAAAGACGCCCGAGCGCGCCCGTAAGGCCTGCCTCGGCCCCGCCGAGAGAACGCATGGCTTCGGGATTGCCGGGGTTTGCAGCCGCCTTGCCTGCAGCGTCGGATGCCTGGTTGCGGGCGTGGATGACCGCTTCAAGAGTTTCGCGCTCGTGTTTGAGATAGCCTTTGGCGGTTTCGACCAGGTTCGGGATGAGATCGTAGCGCCGTTTAAGCTGCACGTCGATCTGGGAATATGCGTTTTTATAGCGGTTGCGGAGTGCTACGAGCCGGTTATAAATCCCGGCAATGAACATGGCGGCGACGGCAAGGACGCCGAGAATAATCAGTGAAGTTGTCATGAGTGCTCCTTTGGCGGTGTGACGGAGTTATTGTACTCTCCATCCTCGTTACGTAAAAGCGCAAATCTTTCAGCTCGGGTCGCCGCGCCTTTTTCTTTTTCGGGGCGCGTAACGCAGGCCGAGAATGATTACGCCCGCGCCGGCGCTGAGCAGACAGACTGCGTGGAGCAGATCGACAGAAATGATCCCGAGAAAGGGATTTGCGTCAGAGAACGGATAAAAAGGGCGAATATCGCCGTGCATGAGGCTGTCGAAAAAAACATGGCTGTAGGCCGCGAGCACGAGCGTGAAGAGAGCCGAGGAAATGGAGAGAGTGAACTTCGTCTTCATCCCTTTGTCGAAAGCGATCAGGAGATTCAGCGCCTTGACATACAGGGGCCGGAACAAAAGCCCCGCAGCCACCGCGATATTGCTTCCAAGGAAAGTGTGAAGCGTCCCGTGCACGGGGTGTTCGTTTCTCAAGATATGATAGAGCGTCTCGCCATCGATGAAGATCTGCACCAGACAAAAAAGTCCGAAGCTGAACCGGTAGCGGAACAGAGCTTTGACAAGGGCGGCGGGGCCGAAATGAAATGGGGTGAAAGGCATGCTCTTTACGTCTCCTCTTTTACCGGGAACTGTTTCGAACCTGGATCCCGGAATGTTCCCGCTTCATGCGGCCGGCTGGAGGTTCGAAAAACTCCTTATTCTATTCAGGAAGATAGAGATGTAAAGCGAAGGATGCCGGCTCGCAACCCAGCCTCCGGGAAATTATGCGGCCGTGGCGGTAGCGCGGGACGCAGAGAGCCAGTTACCGATCTGCGAAAGCATGCCGAGAGCAGAAGGGCTGCTCAACCGATAGAGGAAATCATGGACCTTGTCCCGGGACAGGATGTCGGCCGTCTGTTTGGACAAAGAATCCGCCGCCCAGAGAAGGGCGGCTGTGAAAACTTCTGCCCGGTCCTTGAGATCAATCCGGCCGCCCGTGCCGTATTCCTGCGGCTCGAGCTGGACCGATCCGCCGCCTGCGCGCGCGATGCCGGTTTGAATGGAGATATCAGGCGTCATCTCGCCGAGCATCACGTCTTCGGGAAAAGCCTGATTGTAGAGAAGCAAATCCCCTCCGGCGGGTAAAAGCTTCACAGGGTCGACTCTGTTTTTCTTTCCGAGCTGAACGAACTTCCTGATCTTTCGTTCCAGCACGGCATCAGCGCGGATACGGACTGCGATATATTTATTTGCCCTTACCGCCCCCGCCATGGTTGCCGCGAGTCGATTAAGATCCTCATCGCTCATGCCGGCGCTATCGGAAAGATCATTAAAGAGGAGTACGGGGCGATCAATGCCTGACATTACAGCCCGAAAACCTTCCTGCGCGCCGGTGAATTCCTCCCGCCGTATTTTTTCCATCTCCGCACCGACCGCGGAAATAAAGGTACCGAGCCCGGAAGATTCAATCGTTCCTGCCGTTCCTGCGATTTGAGAGTCATTCAATCGAGCGGCGCCGCGGTAATGCGCCACGACTTCAGCGGCTGCCTGCGGGATCCTGGAACTGCGGGACGGCGCTTCTCCGCCCTGGTCCTTTGACGGCTGCCTCAGTTCTGAGCGCGCAAGCTCGTCGTATCGTGAGCGTGCTTCGAGCCAGCGGAAAACTGCCTCGGTGATCCAGGCTTCCGTATTTTGTTCGATAGCCATGATCAGTGCAGGTTTGCCCGCGGATCTTGCCTTGGCCTCGTCTATTTCTAATTCCAGTCTCCCGTGGAGTTTTTCGGCATTCACGAACCCGCTTTCAATGCGTCCGCGTACATCATAGGTTGTGCCCGCGGTCTCCAAGACCTCTGTTAAAAAAAGGCTGCCGACCGCATAAGCGTCGAAAGCGGACATGGCGATTGACACGGGCGTACTTTGATTGGAGTAGAAGGGGTTGGCGATCATCTCGGGTTCATCGCCCTCATCTTTCACCCTTAAACTCTGGTAGACAGCTTCGATGGAGAGCACTTTCTCTCTCAGCATCTCGTTCCGGCTATTGATAATGATATCGTAGGCGAGTTCGAGCCCCCCCTGAGGTTCATTATATTCGTCGGCCATGGAGAAAATAAAAGGCATCTTCAGCATTCCCTGAGCTTGTTCCAAAAATCCGGTTTTCTCGAGAATTCCCGCCGCTTCCCGAACGACGGTTTTTACGTCGTTATCATTTTTTCTCGACTCGACCGTAACAGAGCCTCCTAAAAGACGAAAGACAACTAGTTCCCGCGCATTATTAAAATATTTGTCGAGTTGGGTCCTGCTGGGAAATGCTCCGGAAGGAATGATGCCTATAATGCGGCCGAGCATTTTGGTCCGGCCTGATTTCGTGAGTTTATAAACAATGACCGGCGGCGTGTTTTCTCCAAGAAATTCAATCGCCCTGTCGACGTATTCTTTGAAGTCAGATTCTGTCTGAGGATGCCTTCTCAAAAGCCGCGCCCATTCCCGGCCCGCTTTATAAAGGGAAATGATCGCCGCTTTTTCTTCTCTTTTTACGGCATCGGCCAGGGAAGCCTGGGCCGCTTCCTTCAGCCACTTTACCGCGAGCAGAATATCGTCATCATCGCCTCCCTCGCTGTCCTGGTCCCGCAATTCGGAGCGCACCTGAGGAAGAGTTCTGACAGCGTAATTTGGAATGCCCTCGCGGGATTCCGGAGCACTCTGGATTTCAAAACGGAGGGAAAGGCGCCCGCGCGAGTCGATGTCCGTGACTTCCGCGACGATTTCTTCGCCGGGTCTGCGCTTGTCCGGAATAAAGCCGACGGCGTCGCCGGTTTCGATCGGGCTGACATCGTCCATACGGTTGGCGCGCTGCTGGCGCCCGGCGCTTTTCCAGAGATAAACAAACACGTGGCTGAAGACATTCACGACCATAAGAATCCGGGTGACGGGATCCTGCAGATTGCCCAGTTTCCAGAGCAGGCCCGTGGCAAAAGTGAAGGAGAGAAAAAGCACGAAGCCGAGCTTGTATACCATTTTGGGACTGACGCTCCGGTGGTATTTATGTTCCTGCCAGTAAGACTGTTTTGCAAGGTCAAGCCGGATCTGATCCGCTTCGGCGGAGTCTTTGGTTCGCGCCGCAAAATAAATAGCCCTCAGATTCCATTCGCCTGTTTCGCTCAAAAACCCGCGCGTGATGAGCCGGCGCGCCAGCGTGGCCGCTGCTTCAAAACTGTTTTCTTCCTGAATCAGGACTTCCCATTGAGCGTCGAGGTCGTCCTCTGTGAAAGCGGTGAGAAGGCGCCGGTAAACTTCCGGCTTTTCACGGGAAAGTTCAGGCAAAGCGGCTTTTACTTCTTCCATGAGGAAACCCAGCAAGTGCCGCTGATGTTCGATAGGAAAGCCTTTTTCACCAAGCGGACCTCCCCTGATCAGGCTCGAAAGCCTGAAGGCCGCCCTGTCGACATCCCGCATTTCAGAACGCGTGACGGCCAAGGCCGGTAAGCCGGCGGTCTCCAGGCCGAGATACTCCGCGGGAAGACTGTCCAAGGCAATGCCCGCTTTCACCGCGGGGTTCATAGTGGCGGTCCTGAGCAGGGCCGCTATATTCTCTCCGGTGAGGCGGCCGTCGTTTTCGAGTTTGCGAAGACTATCGAGGAATCCTTCGACCTTTCCGCTCCACACCGGGCCCGCGCGGAAGGGTTCCACTTCATCGATCAGTTTCGTATAGCGATGCGCGTCCGTAATACGCTGCGTGCTTGCCAGGTCGAAAAGAACGCGGGCCCGCCATTCTTTCAGCAGAACGGACGAGTCTTCCCCCGCTTCGCTCAAAAGCCGGTCCCGGGCTGAACGCATGAAGGCCTCGTAAAGATTCACCCTTCCTTTTTCGGCTTTGAAATAACTTTTCCAGGAGACGTCGCCTCGCATGGTTTCAGCGTAGCGATCTTCCCTGGGAAGTGCCGCGATTTCAGGCCGGACGAGAATGTAGGAAATCTGTTCCCTCTTCATTCTTTCTGTCAGACCTTCCGTATGAAAGCCTCCGGCGACAAGGACCGCCGACCGCGCAGACTCGTCATGCATCCTCAGCAAAACATTCTTCAGAAAGATCTCGTCCCTCTTTTCCGCATTGGCATAGAAGGCGGTGTGATTGGCAAGCATCGTTTCATACTGCGGAGTGAGTCCGAGCTCCTGGAGTTCGGCGAGGTGCTGTCGATTTATCTTATGGGCCGCGAGAGATTTCATGAGGCGGAGCCTGCGTCCTTCTTTGTCCAGAATCCGTTCCGCATCATTCCGAAACAGAGAACGTTTTACCTCCGAAGCATAAACTTCGAAATCATAAAAAAAGCGGCTTCCTTCGATGTCCTGGATCCGCTTCTGGTTTTGTACCCGAAGCCGCAGGCTGCGGGAGAGCCGGCCGTCAAGCCCATGCTTCCCTGCGAAACCGTCAAGAAACAGGGCAAATTTTTCAGACGAAATTGCCCCGGTATTGAAATCCTGGAGAAAGCGGTTGAAGCGGGAAACTTCGTCCGAAGGAAGCTGTTTTCCATTCATCTCCTGAAAGGTGCGAGCGGCGGCATTCTTAACTTCCTGTGCCGACTTGGCGGTATTCTGCTTTAAACTTTCTTCGAGAATCAATTCGAGCTCCGAACCTTTGGCCGGGGCCTGGACTGACGAAAGAATTTTGAGAACCTGTACAAGATCGATTCCGTCTTCTCCGAATGCCTCGAGAGCGCTGTCGATTTCGAATAGTTTTTCGGAGTAGTCTTCTTTTTTCTCATCCGTGAGACGGCGGCCTGCGTTTTTCAGAGTTTCGCGGGTTTGCCCGGCAGTTGCGGCAGCCTTTAAATAAAGCCCGAGGCCCTGTTCGTAGAGCGGCCAGTCTTCGATACCGTAATACGCCGCCTCTCCATCAAGGATTGCAGACGCGGCGGGTCCCGCCAGTTCTCCCTGCTCGAGCAGTGTATTAATCATTTCCTCCAGTTTTTCCTTTCGGGGATAACTCCGAAGCAACTGAGGATCAAACCGGGAAGCCGCCCCTTCGACTGTCACCAGGCGCGTTCGGTATTGCTCGTGAAAATGACGGATGAGGTTGCGGATGTTTTTTTGGGCTGCGGGTACGGCGTGGGCGTCCTGAATGAAAATAACCGTCCTTCCTTTCCTGCCTTCGTAAACTTCTTCGATCCGGCCCAGAGCGGCGGGGACAGTTAAAGAATAAGGACTTTCTGGAAAAGCATTTTCCGAAACTGAAGGAAAAGCAGTCGCCGCGCAGATGGGCGCAGTTTGATGGGTCACGAGGATGGAAAGAATCACGGCGAGAGAGACCAGGCGCCGAAAAGCCTTTTCTGTGCGGAAACTTTTCATTGGGTCAAACCTTTCGGAAGCTCAGTAGGATGTGATTCTGAAAAAGGTGAGAGAAGGGTAGCATCCGTCAGCCAAAGCTGCAAATAAGAGCGATTGGAACTAATTCATGGGCTAGCAAAAACTAGCAGGGGCCATCTAAACTGGCCTGAGCAGCGATGCGTTTTTATCCGCAGTTTTAATTCGGATTTTGTTTTGCGAGGGCGTAGGAAGGGTAAATTTTGCGAAGCAGGGAAGAAGTCGTTTCGAAATCCAGCTGACCGGAGGCGGTCTCTCTGTCGAGAGACGCAAACGTGATCAGGGAACCGAGGCCCGGGAAAAGAAGCCGCGAGACGGATCCTTCGGAGCCCATTCCGATGGTGATGATCTGGTCCCGCGCGTGTTCGATCGTGAAGGCGGCCAGTCTCTGGATATCTTCCGCGCCTGACACGGCGGCCGCGATTTTCACGATGTCGGCGCCGGCTGCCTTCGCCTCTTTGAAAATCCGATCCAGTTCAAGGGAAGAGGGCGTCGCCCGAAAGTCATGGTGGGAGAGAATCACTTTTTTTTCAGCCTTGCGGGCGTCGGCCACCAATTTCTTCAGGATCGCCGGGGATGACAGTTCGATATCGATCGCGTCGGTTTCAGGAATGAGTGCCTTGAAAATTTCCAGCCGTTCTTCTTCGCTCCGGGACCAGCTGCCGCCCTCCTTCTTTGACCGGACGGTCGCGATGGTGGGAAAAGAATTAAAACGTGCCGCCTGCGCGAGGATGTACGGGATATCGAACGAAGCAAAAAGATCGACGCGGATTTCGACGATGTCGACGCCGAGCCGCCGGGCGTTCGCAAGAGATGCCTGAGACGTCGCGTCCGTCAAAGGCACGGCGACGCGGGGAATTCCGTCGAATGATAATTTACCGAGATGCGTCATATCCAGAACCGCCTTGTGAATTTAAAAAGAAGTATAGCCGTTTGCCGGCCGGCGTCAATTCCAGCGCTAAACGGCAGGCCGTCACGCTGTTGCGTGGCTAATTTTCAGGACCACGAATTCGGCAGGCTTCACGGGGGCGAAGCCGATCATGACATGGAGAATGCCGCGAGTTAGATCGGATTGCGTCATGGTATCACGTCCGCATCGCACAAAAAAAGCCTGCTCGGCTTTATCTCCGGCGAGAGCTCCCCGCTTCCAGAGATTGATCATAAAGTCTTCTACATTACGGCGGAGCTCGCGCCATAAAGCTTCGCCGGAAGGTTCAAAGACGGCCCAGCGTGTTCCGACTTCCACACTGCCCTCGATATAAAGGGCGAGCCGGCGCATCGGCACGTATTTGTATTCGTCGCCTGAAGCGTCGGCCCCGCGCAATGTACGCGATCCCCAGACGCAAAAGCCGATTCCTTCTATATACCGGAGACAATTGACGGCTTTCGGATTGAGCAGATCCTGGTCCGGCTGAGTCAGAGCTGTTTCCAGAGACTGCACCAGCTTCAAAGGGTCTTTTCCGGCGGGCGCTTTCCAGACTCCGCGGTTACGATCGGTCCGCGCAAAAAGTCCCGCAACCGCGCCGCAGGGAGCCGTGAGCCTCGGCTGAGAAGGGTTGAGCGGATCATTAACCGCGAGCCAGGGATAATAGACTGCAGCGCAGTTACTTTCGGGCAGGGACGCTCCCACAGCAGCCCGCATTTGCTGAGGTGTGGCTGCGCGCGGCGAATCGATGAGCAGGAACACATGCCGCGCACGGCACCAGTTTTCCGCGTGATTCAGGACGACCGGATCCGAAGCGCCCGGGATCGAGAGCATATTAACGGGACTTTCCGCCGCCAGGGCCTTTAAGCCTTTCGCTGTCTGCGCGGGCAGTCCTTTGCGGGCAATCCGCACAATCCAGGCCTGCTTACCTCCGTTTGCGAAATACAAAAGAACCGCGTAGCCAAGTTCCGAATGGGCCTGCACGCCTCCGAAATTACGCTCGAAATCCGCGAAACTCTGTACAAGCAGAGCTTTATTTAAAGGTCCCCGGACGGCGCTTCCGAGAAAAGCCGCATGGGATGTTTCAACGCCCGTGATGGCAGGGAACGGATGGATTTCCTGAATAAAGACTGCGGGGGTTGTTATTCTAACAGAATCAGCTTTTTTTATTCTGAGCGGAAGATTCGGCATAACGTATCCGGACAGGTTAGCGGCAATAAAAACTCTGCCGGACCGTTATCAAAACGATCGGCAGAATGCGCGGCTATTGACGTTCGTACTTGATATCGAGGGACTTGAATTCTTCGCCGTCCTCGTCATCGTGCGTCATCTCGTAAGTATAGTGATCGTTATCGATCCACCGCGTGACACCTTTGAAATCCTTTTCCTTACCGCCTGTCATCGGGCAGAGGAACTTGCCTTCTTCGGTGAAGCTCTTTCCGGCGTCATCATATTTTCCGGTCGAGTGCATCACGCTCGTCGACATATTGTCTAGCCAGATGCTGCTGTATTCTTTCTTCATATTATCGTAGCCCATGATGGCCATACCTTCAAAAGGCTTACCCATCGCTTCGCCTTTTGTCATGGCCTGAATGAAACGGCCGTCCATGATCCATTTTGCTTCGCTCGTACCCGAAGAAGTTTCAGCGGGCGCGTCAGCTTTCATTTTCCAGCTCATCGTGTAATTCCATTCCCCGACAAAGGGATCGAGCGCCTTGTGCTCGGGACCGGGAGCGGCGAGCTTCATCCATTCGGCCATTTTTTCCGCATCAGGTCCCCCAGGTGCGGCACCTTCTTCTGCAGCAAAGCCGGCAGCGGCTCCGGAAAGAATCATGAGGTTAATGAGAAATGCGCAGAATAAATTCTTATTCATAACAACTCCTTGGTTTTCACTTAATTTTATGGAGGAAGCAGGAATTATTGTATACCCCCCGCAGGCACTACTCCAGCGGAGATATCAGCGGCCCGTAAAACGTGACTGGAAGAAACCCTTCACATTACGGGAAACCTGGTTTGCCATCTTTCCTGCCTGCAGCGTAACGGCCGATTTCAGGGCTCTTTCCAGGATGGCTTCGGCAATCTGACGAGTCACGTTGTAAGGGTCGCTCACATTCTGCAAAGTGGAATTCATGCGCACCCTGTAGTTTCGGATAAAGGGCGGTGACCTGCCGGATTCGGTGTAGACGATTTGATCCAGTGAGAACCGGGCATTGTCGACCTGGATCGCAGCCGTCTGTTTTTTTTCTTTGGCGGACGCCGCCCCTTTTTTCTTCGGCGCCTGGGTCAGTACCTGCAGATTGATCTGGCCTTTGGCGTTGCGCTCGACCCAAACGTTCTCGATGTCGATGACGACATTCTTGACGTGAATCCGGTTTTTGAGGAAAGCCCAGAAGTTGATATCGACGGCGATTCCGGGAAGGTAGGCGAGTTTTCTTTCGACAAAACCCGGCGGATTATAGAGTGTGATTCCGAGTATCCTGATCTCTCCTTCCAGCAGGCTGATCTTGACGTCTTTGACGTCCGCGGGAACTCCGGCCGCAGTGCGCACCGCGGCCTTCATGGCGGAATGGGTAAAGCTGAGAACCGCGGCGCGGCAAGCAAAGAAAAGAATGATGATGACGCCAAGCAAAACCGCGATGCGGTCGAAATGGATTTTTCTGGCGGGGCCTTTTGGAACCGGCAGCGGGCCGGCGGGCGAACTCTCGCCTGAGGCCGCTTTGTCCGACGCTATTTGCTCAACCGGTTCGATGAGATCGGGATCGCTCATTTTCTCACTCTGCCGGACAGGCGGGGGAGTAAACCGTCCGTTCCTTTAATCAGCTATGGAAAAATAGAAATTGGAACCTTTGCCAAACTCGGATTCTACCCAGATCTTTCCGCCGTGATGCTCGGCGATCTTTTTGCAGATAGCAAGGCCGAGGCCTGTGCCCGGGTAATCGCTGACGCCGTGAAGTCTCTGAAAAATGACGAAGATTCTCTCAAGATATTTTTTTTCGATTCCTATGCCGTTATCGCGCACCGAGAAAATCCAGGATTTTTTGTCCGACCGGCCCGCCGAAATATGAATTTGGGCGCTGCGGTCAGAAGCCTGAAACTTGATCCCGTTCTGAATCAGGTTTTGCAGGAGAAGCGTCATCTGAAGAGGATCCGCCTCTATCTCGGGCAGTGTATCGTGCGTCACGACGGCCCGCTTTTCCGTTATAAACGCATGCAGATTACTGATCACCTGCTGCAGGATTATTTCCATATCGATGGGTACAATTTTCCGCTTGGTTGTGCGGACGCGGGAATACTCCAGCAGGTCGAGAATGAGATTGCGCGCCCTCAGCGCGCTCTGGGAAATAACCCGTATAAGCTCTTCTCCCTTCAGCGTCCAGTCTATCCGCATGCTGAAGTTCCAGAAGTTCTGAAAAACTCGTAACCGTTCTGAGCGGCTCCTGGAGATCGTGGGAGGAAACGTAAGCGAATTGCTCGAGCTCCTGGTTCGAGCGGGCCAGTTCCTGTTTCTGGGCCTGGAGAACTTCCTGCGTTTGTTTCAGCTCCGTAATATCTGTGTTGGTTCCGAACCACCTTATAATCCTGCCTTCTTCATTCCGCACCGGAATGGCGCGCGAAAGAAACCAGCGGTACACGCCGTCTTTACCGCGTAAAGGGAAAGTATCTTCCCACAACTTGCCGCTCTGCACGCTGCTGCTGAAACTATCGACGATGCGCTGCACATGATCAGGATGGTGGACCTTCTGCCATCCCCACCCTTCCATTTCCGGGAGAGTGGTTCCGGTATATTCAAACCAGCGTTTGTTGTACCAGAAAATCCAGCCTTTTTCGTCGGCCATCCAGGCGAATTGCGCAATGTTGTCGGCCATGGTACGGAATCGTTCTTCGCTCTCGGTTGCCGCCAGCTGCGCTATGTTCATTCTCTCGGAGTTTTCACGAATCTCGTTCTCCGTCCGTTTAAGTTCGGAAATATCGAGATTGATTCCCGCCCAATAAAGAATATTTCCGCTTCCATCCTTCATCGGGACTCCCCTTGCAAGGATGGGGTGCCATTGACCGTCGACACCGAGAAAGCGGTGTTCTCTTTCCCAAAAAACGCCTTTTTGCACGCACTCTTTCCAGGCCGCGATGGTAGCATCGGCATCGTCGGGGTGGAGTGTCTTGATCCATCCCGTAGAGGAGCATTCTTTTTGACTGAGTCCGACGAGCTTTAAAAAAGATTCGCTTGCGTAGGTATTATTCCCTTCGGCGTCGCAGATCCATATCCCGTAATCGATCGATTCGCCTATGGCCCGGTAGAGCTGCTCGCTGTTGCGCAGCGCTTCTTCGGCTTTTTTACGGCTCGTAACGTCGCGGATCACGGCAAGCATTCCGCTCCTGTGCCCGTCTGTGTCCTTGAGAACGCTGACCACCGATTCCACGCTTAAAAAAGAACCGTCCGGGAGACCGTGAAGGTTTTCGCCGCGCCAGACGCCGTCCCTATTCAAGGAGTTCGCCGCCGCCGCTGCGTCTCCGGGGAGTATCCATTTATAGGAATAGACATCGGACAGGAGCCGTCCCTTTACGTCTGAAGCTTTAACTTTATACTGCCGTTCTGCGGCCTGGTTGAGATAAGTAATACGCATTTCATTATCCACCGCGATCACGGAATCGTTGACCTGATCAAGAACTCGCGACTGGAAAAGGATCGCTTCTTCTTCCTTCTTGCGAATAGTCAAGTCCGAGATCATCGCGTAAAAGCCATTGACGGCGCCCTCAGTCTTGTCGGGTACGTAGGTGACTGCGGTAGAGCGCCAGCCCAGCTTATGGTGCCTGGTCGGAGCTTCAAAGCTAACTTCCTCGCCTTTGAGCGCGCGCGCGATATATTCTTTTCGATTTTCGAAAGTTTCTGTTCCAATAATTTCCGAGAGGTGCTTGCCTGCGATCTCGAATGTTTCCTTGCCGAACCATTTGGTATATTCCGCGTTACAGAAAACAAACCTGACGTCTTTGTCGAGATAACTCACGAGCGCAGGCAGATTATTAGTAAGCAGCGTCAATCTCCGTTCACTTTCCCGCAACGCCTGTTCGGAACGGGATTTTTCAAGGGCCGCGGAGGCGAACTGCGCAAACTGGGCAAGAATGTATTCATCTTCCTCCGTAAAATCGCCATCGTATTTGTCGGAAAGATGAATGATCCCTGCACTTGCCGGGCCGGCAGCTGAAAGAGATGCCGCGAGCCAGCCTCTCATCGGAGGGATCTTCGAAATCTGATTCTCATTTTTTTTCCAGGCGGGATGGTTTTCCAGTTCTTCCTGTGTCAGCCGGAGCGGTCCCTTGATATCCTGCAGAGCGGGAAAAACATTACCGCAGCAGGCATTACCCGAGGCGCTTTTCCAGACGGAATATTTATCCGAAAAGGAAACCGCCGCGATATCGGCTTGAGAACCAGCTCTTGAGAAAAGATTCGCGGCAGCCTGATGCGCGCCGATGACAAGACGCGCCTGTTCTGCGATCGCGTTGAGCGTATCGTGGAGGGTCTTTGCCGATGCAATCACGAGGAATGACTGGGCAAGAGCCTGGAGTTTTTCTGTTTGGTTCGGCGGCTGAAAAGCGGAGTGGGACATGGGGGATTATAAGCCAGCTGTGTGCGCTTTGCCTACAGCTAATCCCGCCGCAACAGCGGGGCGATCAATAGATCCTTGGCTTTTTTTTTGGGGGGGGCGCATCTCCAGCATTTATAAATATTTACCTTCGAGCGGAGCTGGAAATCAGCGGTTTCTTCCTGCTTTAATCCTGCGGACCGACGCGTTTTCTTTCCCTTTTTTTGTCCCCGTGCAGTTTTTTGGAAGCGAGCATTTTGTCTTTGGCTCGTTTCGAGCGCTTGCGTTTCTGGCGTCTTATCTTGGAAACACGCTTGGCTTCTTCGCTCTCGCGCCCTCGGATCAGCGCGTCCATCTTTTCAAGCAGAATGCGCCGCGCATAATAACGGTTCATCGCCTGGGAGCGTTCTTTCTGGCATTTCACGATAATGCCGGCGGGAGAATATCTCAGGACGACACAGGTCGCAACTTTATTGACGTTCTGCCCTCCCGGCCCGCCGGACGCGATAAAAGATTCCTCGAGATCGGATTCCCGGATGCCGAGCCGCGCCATCGCCTGCTGGAGGTCTTCGTTTTTTTTGGGTGAAACGGGAAAGATCATCGCCTGGGGCCAGCCGTCAGGTTATTTAGCTTTATAAAACTGGGTGTCTTCAATTTTGACGGTCTTTTTCATTTCCTTCGCCCACGAAGGTTCGCCGAAGGCTTTGACGTTGTCGAAATGGTCGGCACCGCGAGTGTAATTGGTGAAGCGGGAAAAGATCCAGGCGACCTTTGCCTCGTTCCGGATTTTCTTCGGCTGCTTATCGGAAAACTGCTTGAGGTCCTTTTGCATCGAGGAGAATCCCTTGATCCTGCCCCGGTTGCGAATGACCTCGCCCACGGCGACTTTACCCTTGAAACCCTGGTCCGCCGCTTCACCGAGAATCACCTGGACTGCGAGCCTGTCGTTGTAACTTTCGCCCGCCGCATAAAAAACACAGGCTGCGATTAAAACGACAAAGAAAAGGATCACGGGTTTCTTTTTCATGTTATCTCCAGCCGTCGGACTTAAGAGATTAGGTTGCCTCTCTTTTCCGCGGCCATCTTATGCAAGTTAGGATAAATTCCGCGCCGTTATTCGAGGGCCCTGAAGGAAGCCGGGTTGTGAAGCACCCGTCATTAAGGGGGCAGACGCTTTTCGGGGGATGAAAAGCGGATCATTATATAGACCGGGAATAAAAAAAGCCACGCCTAAGGCAGCGGATTTTCTCTATATGATACAATATTTTTTATCCGCACCCCCCCCCCATCCTCAACAGCCCGCGGTGAATCATGCAGGACAGCCGTTTCTTTGTTAGACGTTTCGAAGCCGAGAGCCTGATCGAAGTCTTTATGATTTCGGCCGTCAGCGCCGTTCTTCTCATTCGGCTTTATCTCCAGATCACGGGTTACCCGCAGGTCGGCGGAGCAAGCCTGCACATCGCCCACATGCTCTGGGGCGGGATCCTGATGCTCGCGGCGCTCCTCATGGCGCTCGCTTATATGGGCCGGTCGAATCTGACCGCGGTCGCCGTCATCGGCGGGTTCGGATTCGGCACCTTCATCGACGAAATCGGAAAATTCATCACGCTCGACAATGATTATTTTTTCCAGCCAGCCGTTTCCCTGATTTATATCACGCTGATCGCTGTTTTTCTCGGCAGCAGACGGCTCCTTCGGCGCTCCGAATTTTCCGAAAGCGAACATCTTCTGAACGCGGTGGAACAACTCGAGGAAGTGGTTCTCGAACGGCTGGATGAGGATGAAAAAGAAGAGATGGAAGCCCGGCTCTGCAAAGCGGACCAGAACAACATTTTAGCGGGAGCCCTGCGGGAGCTCCTCCGGAAAATAGCCCCTGAACCCGCCTCTCCTCCCGGGGTACTGACCCGCTGCAAAAACCGTTTACGGAGCAGCTACATTCATACCGCGGCGCACCCTCGTTTTCGTGACTTTACGATCGGTTTTTTCGTCGTGAAACTTTTTCTGACCATCGCAACGGCGGTCGTCATGGTCTTTTTCTACAGGATGGGCGTGCAGGACATCCTCGATATCAAAGCCGTCAGGTGGATTGTGAGGCAGGCGAAATTTCTTCCTTTCGCCGACATGGTCCACTTGTCTTCGTCAATCATCTCGGGTGTTTTCATCGTCATTGGAATCGCCCGCTTCCCTTTTTCTAAAGCCGCTGCTTACGGCGCCTTCGAGCGTTCCGTTCTCATCGATATTCTGATTACGCAGATCTTCATTTTCTACAAACAGCAGTTCGCCGCCCTGACGGGCCTTGGGTTCAACATCATCGTGTGGGCAGGCTTGCGTTATATGATCCACCGCGAGACCCTGAAGACGAAAGACGGCGAAGTCTGTCCGTCGTAATGTTCAAGCGTTACGAATGTTTTCGGGCCGGGAAAAATATTCTTTGGTTTCCTTCGCCACAAGCCCGCTAAGAACAAGAAGAGAGATCAGGTTTGGCAGAGCCATAAGTGCATTCGTGATGTCGGCCAGGGCCCAAACGACCGGCAGCGACGAAATGGAACCGATGAATACTGCAATGACCCACAGGACGCGGTAAGGTTTTATCGCCCTTTTTCCCGCAAGATATTCGATCGCCCGCTCGCCGTAATAAGACCATCCGAGAATCGTCGAGATCACAAAGGTGAGAAGCCCGAAGGTCAGTAATGCGGGCCCGATACCGGGAAATTCGCTGAAGACCTCTTTGGTGAGCGCGGCGCCGTTCAACCCTTGAGTCCATTCGCCCGAGTTGACGACGACGACGCCCATCACCGCGCACATCACGACCGTGTCCCAGAACGTGCCTGTCGACGAGACCAGCGCCTGGCGAACGGGCTCTTTTGTCTGGGCCGCCGCGGCGACGATGGCGGCGCTTCCCATGCCGGATTCGTTGGAGAAAAGGCCGCGGGCGACCCCGAAACGCATGGCTTCTTTCATGCCCGCGCCCAGGAAACCGCCCACTGCAGCCTGGCCCGTGAAGGCCGATTGAATGATCAAGGTCATGGTTTCAGGCAGGCTGTCGGCTTTAAGAATCAGGAGAAGGATGCATCCGGCCATATAGGTGACCGCCATGAAAGGAACGAGCGCTTCACACGCGCGCGCGATGGATTTGATGCCTCCCAAAATGACAAACCCCGTGAGAAGCGTCATCAATACGCCCGAAATCCAGGTGGGAATCTGAAAGGTCTCATACATGAGGGACGAAACGGAATTCGACTGGACCATGTTTCCGATTCCGAAGGCGGAGACTGCGGTAAAGACCGCGAAAAGAATTCCGAGCCACTTCATATTCATGCCTTTTTCCAGCACGAGCATCGGACCGCCCATCATAGTACCGTCCGCTGTTTTCTCGCGGAACTTCACGGACAGGAGCGCTTCCGAGTATTTCGTGGCCATTCCGAAAACTCCCGACAGCCACATCCAGAGCACCGCTCCGGGACCGCCTGCGGCAATGGCCGTGGAAACGCCGACGATATTGCCCGTTCCGATCGTCGCGGCAAGCGCCGTCATGAGAGAACCAAAATGAGAAACGTCTCCCTCTCCTTCTTTATCACGGGAGACAGAGAGCTTGATGGCAAGTCCGAGATATTTCTGAATAATGCCGAGGCGGAAGGTCAGGAAAACGTGCGTACCGAAAAGAAAGATGAGCGTCCAGGGACCCCAGATGATTGCATTGATCCGCTCCAGCATTTCGACCACGTGAGGCTCCTTTGTTGACGGGTTTATAAATACGCCGTCATATTAGCCGCGCGCAGAGGAAGGCTCAACTCAAATTTAAACCCGGGATTGAAACAGCCAAAGAGGATAAAGAGAAAGGACTCAGAAAAGGCGTAAAGGATCGGATGATTTGCGCAATGAGTGCAGGCACCCCCCAGCACCTGCCCCCACGCGCAAGTTCCGCGCCCGGGCGGCTGGGCCCGGACACTAGTCTGATCACCTTAAGGAATCAAAAATTCTGATTTGCTCACGTAATTTAGAGGGAAAGAATCCCAAAATAGTTTCAAAGAAATTTCATTTTTAAATTCTTACGCCGCGTCTATTTTTTTCGATTCTAAAGACCTGGGCCGCAGCGTTGACGACCGCCGCAATCCTTACGGCCGACTGCACCGCTTCTTTGGATAGTCCGCTCTCTTTACGAGTTTTTTGCGTGCACTTCGAGACAAAACCCGCATCCGTTGACCGCGGAAACGGCCAGCGAATAAAGCTCAAAATCAATTTTTGCCATACCGGGATTACCGATGACCCGTCATCCTGAGCCGGGCCGGCATGCTTTTGTATTCGGCATCGTTGACCAGGTGCAGAAACCGGTGGTAGACATTATTCATGGCCATAACGGACACGGCTGATTTCACGGCTTTTTCCTGTTCCGCTGGAAGGCTGAAGCCCGGCATCTCTCTTGCTGCGCTGACAGCTTCGGCTGCCTTTGAAGCGTATGCCGAAGCCAGAGCTGAGCTGCTTGGAGCTGCATTTCACTCAGCCCGGAACTCCCGTCCAGGGTCAGCACATTTTGAAAGTTGATCTTGATGTCTTTCGCTGCGGGACTGCTTGCTGTGTCCCGGGATGATCATACGACGACGAGCGTCTCTTCACCTTTTTTCCAGTTGCACGGGCACAATTCGTCCGTCTGAAGCGCGTCGAGCACCCGAAGGACTTCGCCCGGATTGCGGCCTACGCTGAGGTCGGTCACCATCGAGAAGCGAATGAAACCCTGCGGATCGACGATAAAAACGGCCCTCTGCGAAACGCCTTCGTTCTTATCAAGGATTCCGAGAGAGGCCGAGAGGTCGCGTTTCACATCCGCGAGCATCGGGAAGGGAAGATTGGAAAGCTCTTTTTTCTGCTGACGCCAGGCAAGATGGACAAACTCGCTGTCGACGCTTGCGCCAAGAACCTGCGCGCCACGGTCTTCGAATGCGCCGTTCAGTTTACCGAACGCTTCGATTTCGGTAGGACAGACAAACGTAAAATCCTTGGGCCAGAAAAAAACGACCAGCCATTTTCCAGGGTAGCTTGAACTCGAGACCTCGGTAAAAGCGTCTTTGATATCGCTGGATACGGCGGCTTTAACGCGGAACTGCGGGAACGGATCTCCCGACTGATAACATGACGACCTCCTGTTGGAATCTCTTCGCTCTGTGCGAATAACGCAAAGATACAGGAAAGCGTTTTAATAGCGAAATCGGTAGTTCTTATGGGTTTGATAGGCAGTGCCTATGGCTCAGGCGAGGAGAAAGCGGCGGCGCAGGAGTCCGCCGAGGAAGTCCATGAAGAGCACGATGCCGAGAATAAGGATAAGCACGGCCGTAAGATTGCGGTATTCCATGGTCTGGAGATAAACGTAGATTTGAAAACCGATACCGCCCGCACCGACGAAACCAAGAATCGACGAAGCGCGGATGTTGTATTCGAACATGAAAAGAAGCTGACTCAGAATCGCGTTCGCGCCCTCGGGAATCACGGCGTAGCGAACGAGATAGGGCTTCGTCGCGCCCACGCCCTTTACGGCTTCGAGCACTTCAGGATCGGTCCCCTCGAACAATTCCCCATAGAGCTTGGAAAGATAACCCACGGTGTAAAGCGCGATGCTGAACGTCCCGGCGAGCGGCCCGAGTCCTACGATAATGACAAAAATAATCGCCCATAGAAGCGGCGGAACGGTGCGCAGCAGCGCCGCCGTGAAACGCGCGGAATAGACCACAGCCGGAGGAAAGAGATTACGCGCACTGAAAATCGCGATGGGAAACGCGATCAGGAAACCGAGCAGGGTTCCTGCAAAAGCCATCTTGACGGTTTCGGCGAGCGCCTCGCCCGTTTTCGAAAGGGCTGAAAAGTCGGGTGGAAATGCTTCAGCGAGAAATCTGGAAAGGTTAGCCGATCCCTTTACGAACTGCTCCGGCATGAAGAAACCGAACTGGGCGAGGACGGAAATAAATGCTGCGCTAATAAGAATGAACACAACACCCGAGGCGGGAATTTTCATCTCAACAGCTCCTCGAGGACGGCCCGATCGAACTGATTGGAGGGACACGCCCCGCTGATATTTCCGTCTTTTATGACGATGACGGACCCGTTGAACTCCTTGACGAGTTGAAGTTCATGCATGCTCATAAGAAAGGTGACGTGGTCTTTCCGGCCAATCTGCTGCATGAGGCTCAGGATCTCGCTTGCCGTTTTCAGATCGAGGTCGGAAACAAACTCATCCGCGAGAATGATGGAGGGCTTCTGCATAAGGGTACGCCCGATCGCCACTCGCTGACGTTCGCCGCCGCTCAAGTGGATGATCTTTTCGCCCGCTTTGTGCGCGATGCCGAGCTGCGCGAGCAGCATCCGCGCGTGTTCGATTTCTTTCTTCGGAAAAAAGCCGAGAAGCGTACTGAAACTTCTGCAGCGGCTGAGAGCCCCCATGAGTACATTATCGAGGACGGTGAGACTCCGCACGAGGCCGAGCTGCTGGGGTATGTAGCCGATCCGGGCCCGCAGCACTCCCGGGAGAGGATGGTTCGTCTCCTCACCGAATAAATAAATCTTCCCTCGTTGATGAGGAAGAAATCCGCCGAGGACTTTAAGCAGCGTCGTCTTCCCGCTCCCGGACGCTCCCATGACCATATTGAAACTGCCGTTCGGGAGCGCCAGAGAAATGTCCTTTAGCACACATTCGTCCGGCTGATAGCCGAACCACACGTTTTCCGTCCGCAGATTGAAAGGGGGCTCTGAACTCATCAGCCGATGCGCTCCGTATACTGAAGTCCGGATTGCTCGAGGTACTTGTTAAGACCTTTCAAATGCTCTTCCGCGGTGGTCTTCTCGAATCCGACGAAGATACCGGAGACGAAACTTCGCATGAGATCCCGGTTTTCCCTGCCGACTTTTTCGAGAGCTTCGATCAATTTCGTGCGCAGCGGGTCCTGAAGGTCCCTGCTCACAGCAAGAGCATGCGAAGGAATCGGCCCCTGCTCTTCAATGACACGCGTTTCGGCGAGCACTTCACGGTAGAGCTTCTCCGGCACATCGCCTGCGATCACCGTCACATCGACCTGGCCGCTTTTGAGCGAAGACCAGCACTGCTGATAACCTCCGCCGAAGAGGGCATTTTTGAAAAAGGTTTTCGCGTCCGCTTCTTTTCCTGCTTCTTTCGTGATGAGACCGAGTTCCACGAGACGGCCGAGAGGCGCCACATAGCCCGACGTCGAGACCGGGCTTGAAAAGCAGACGTTTTTATTTCTCAAGTCTTCGAGCTTCTGCGCCGGGCTGTCTTTTTTCACGATCCAGTAGGAGTAATAATAATTAGCGTTTATCTTCTCCTGCCCGTGAATGACTTCCCGGATTTCAGCGAGAGGAATCTCGGCCTCCGCAAGACGGCTGGCAAGGAGCGCGGGCCAGGCGCCCATAAGCGCCGCGTCGGCGTGGCCAAACCTGAGAGCCTCCACCACGGCCGCGTAACTCATCGGCGCATAAATCTGGACATCCACATCGCCGAGTTCTTTCTCGAGCGCTTCTTCGAGCGGCTTCGCTTTCTCGATGATCTCGCTCGTCGAAAGCGTCGGCTGGACCGCGAGCACCAGTTTTTGGGAAGGTGCGGCCCAGGCGGGAACGGAAAATCCCGGCGCTGTCATCAAAACAATCACGTAAAAAAGATAAGTTTTTTTCATCGTCGTCCTCAGTTGGATTAACCCAGGTTAATTTTCACGCCGCCGTAAACGTTACGTCCGTACGCGGGATCGATACCGCTCGCGTTGACGCGTGAAAAATAGTGTTCATCGAAAATATTGTTGATGCCTCCAAAAATACTGAGATCAAAAGCGTTCTTCACATTCTTGAGCAAGCTCACTTCAGCCGTCAGATCCCAGACCTTGTAGGAAGGTATGTTGAAAGTCACGGTGCCCGCGTCGTCGCCGAAGTGGTCATCTACGAAAGTGGAAAGCAGACTGACCTTTACGCGGTCGCGCCATTCGTAGACGGTCCCCACGCGCAGATTGTATTTCGGGGCATACCGGGGCTGCCTGCCTTCAAAAGACCCGGCTGTGAATTCCGCGTCGAGCAGCGTCAGCGTTACAAAAGGCTTCACGGAGCCAAACGTATCCGCGTAATCCGTCTTATTGAAGTAATCATAAGCGCCGACCAGGTCGATATCCGTGAAAAATTCAACGCCGTGCGTCCGCGATCTGCCTCCGTTCGTAACGGTGTTCCCCGCGTTCGCTATCTGATTGGTAAAGCTAAGGATGAAATAATCGATATCGAAGCTCACGAACGGGACCGGCCGGCCGCGGATACCGAAATCGTACTGAACGCCTTTGCTTTCCTCAAGATTCTCGTTTACAACCTGGGCCGCGCCGGTGGGTATGGACTGAGTGAAAACTTTGGGCCGGTAGGATTGTGAAATATTTGTATAGACCTCGATTTTCTTAACCACTTCGTACGCGATACCCAGGCCGAAGAGCGGAGCGAAATCATACTGTTTTTGAGCTTCAGGCCTGCGCTGCGTATTGATATTTTCTTCGATACGCTGCCAGATATTCTCGATTCTCACGCCAGGCGTGATCGAAAGTTTCCCGATACGAAAAAGGTTTTCGACGAAAGCCGAGAGATACCAGAGGTCGCGGTCCGTGACGCGGACGATAGCGCCCGAATCGGCGGAGGGCGAGGCGCCTGTCTGGTCAACCCGCGGCGAATCCGACATGAAGTTGTGCACGCCCGCCGTCAGCGTGTGTTCTTCGCCGAATAGTTCATAGTTATGTCGAAGCCTTGGTTCGATACCAATATTGTAGAAATCCTGTTCCTCAATGCTGTTGGTCGTACCCGTTGGAACCGTGCCGAACCCGCCGCCGTTCTGCCGCTTGCTATAGCGGCGGTAATGACCGCCGTAAACCAGAAAATCAAACTGCGTCTGATCGGAGAATTCTTTTTCATATTTGAGATTACCGTAATTGCGTTCGAGGCGGAACCGGTCAAATTGTCTCGTGGAAACATCCGCGTTGCGGTCGAACTGCGCCCGAGTAAGGCCTCCAGGCTCTCCGTGCTCTTCGTGATACTCGTCGTAGTTGAGCGTGAGACGGGAGTCGCCAGTCTGGTTGATGACCGTTTTGAGTCCGCCGGAGATGACTTCGAAATCGCTGTTTGCCTTCCGAAAGCCGTCTCCCTGCCGCTCGTGAAAATATCCGAGATAGCCCACTGGGCCAATCGTGCCGGTAAGCGCTTCATAGGTTGAAAAGTAATTGTCAGTGCCGAAAACATTTTCAGTTTTCAGCTGGACCTTCTTATTTAGAACCGGATCATGCGTGACAAAATTCAGGGCGCCGCCCGGCTGAGGGCCATACATCAGTCCGGCCCCGCCCTTGATAAACTCGATCTCCTGGATGGTTTGAAGCGGGGGAACATAATAAGCCTCGGGATAACCGAACATGTCCGCGTGGATGGGGACACCGTCTTTCAGGACTTGAATGAACTGCGCGCGATTCGGGTCGAGTCCTCGATAACCGATACTGACGAGCGGCGTCGTTTCTTCGCTCACAATAAGGCCCGGCGTTTTGATGAGCGCCTGACGGAAATTGTTGTTTGTGATTTCGGGAAGTTCGTCGAGCCGGATGCGGGAGGTCTTCTTGCCGGAATATATTTTTGTTCCCTGCACGTCGGGGAGGAATGGATTGTTTGCATTCTGTCCGCTTCCCTTGACGATAACCGTTTCCATCGTACTCGTGCCGGAGGTCCGGGTTCTGCCCGCTGCTGTATCTGAATTTTCTGCATGAGCTCCGGTCATCGGCATTGCAAGTTGTAAAAGAATGAATGCTGCAGCCAGCCGGCGATTTACTTTTTTAATTTTCATATTCAGGCTCCCTGTTCAGCTGGCTGGGTACTAAGCAAGTAGCTATCTTCCCTGGCTTCGTTGATTGTGAATTATTCGAGATCATTCTTAAAATCAGGAAATCATTCCGAGGCGAGTGTCTGGAGGTGACCTTCAGGATTCTTCCGGACTTTCTACAGGCACAACGGATATGGACGCGATCTTAATAAGAATGCTTCTTATTAAGACTGAATCTTAATTTAAAACCTGCGTTTGGTCAAAACATTTTTTTGGGGTCTATTCAGTGCAGCGGAGAACAGGGAATCAAGCTTCGGGATTGGGCTTCCCGTCTCTGGCGAGCCGCTCTAAAGAAGCAGTCAACTGGGTATCGGAATGGATAAAAAATTGCCTCTCGTCACCACGCGTTCGCCCTCGAGAATCGCGCTGGCGATTTCTCTTTCCCATTAGCGGATTCTCCGTTCAAAGAGAGCTTCGTCGTCGACCGCTAACCTATCTCCCAGCTCGATACGGATGTGCGCGTTGGCATACATTTTGGGTTTTAAGGCGCCATCACGGTTATCGATTACAGCACGGATTCGCCTGGTACGGGTAACAGGATCGAGGACTTCATAGTAAAACCCGCGGTGAGGGAGCAACACGCGGTCTGCTCTCGGTTTCGGATTATGCGTTATCCACCGGCGGAAAGGGATAAAGCTTCTCTCTATTATTCTTTAAACAGATAGACGTGAGAATAATAAAAGAAAATGAAGAGGATATCGGCCGATGTTTTTAAATCATTCCGCGATGATCTAGAACGAGGCAAATTGTCAGTTATTGACTAAAGGAACTGGAGCCGGGAGGCTCGTTAATCGTTAACGGAGGATTCTTCGCAGGGTTCAGAGTGCAACAGATCGGAAGGTTTTCTTGATAAATATTCCAGAATGATCTCATTGCACGCTTCAGGCAGTTCTTTCAGGATGCTGTGCACCTGCGCCAATGCACAGGCACTCTCCCGGCGGGTCACCGATGGACCCGTCCGGGACCGCCCGCGCTAATCGTTAACGGAGGACTCTGCGTAGGGTTCAGAGTCCAATAGATCGGGAAGTTCTTTTGATAAGTATTCCAGAATGATCTCATTGCACGCTTCAGGCAGTTCTTTCAGGATGCTGTGGCTCCCGGGAAGAATCGCAAGGCGGGCGTGAGGCAGCGCGCGGTAGAAATCGAGCGTATGTTCCCTTAATATGACGTCCCTGTCTCCAGCCATGACAAGGCCCGGAGCTGAAATAAGGGAAAGGTCCTTTTCTTCAAAGACAGGTTCTTCGAGCCAGAGGCGGCGGACCTTTGCGAAAACGCGGGAGTAGTGCGCGGGACCGTCGGGAGAATATTTCTCATAATTCCGGTCGATTCCTTCGCCCACGCTGTCTTCGGGCAATTCGCGCAGGACCTTCTGAAACGCTTCGATGCAGCCTTTGTGGTGGAAATTGCCGCCTACGGAGATAAACCGTTCGACGAGCTCCGGACTGCGCCGGGCGAGATAAAGAATAAGGTTGGCGCCGTCGCTGTAGCCGAGCATCTTCGATTTTCCAAGCCCAAGCGCCTTCATAAATGCCGCCATATCGAGCGCCATCTGGTCATAGCTGAAAGGTCCGCCGGTGTCGGGCGTATGGCCGTGGCCCCTGCGTTCGGGAATGATGACCTGATAATGCCGGGAAAGGGCGGGGATCTGAAAGCGAAAGCTATCGATAGTGGACATGCCGCCGTGAAAAAGAAGAAGGGGTTCGCCTTCGCCGTAGCATTCATAGTACATACGGACGCCGCCGGCCTCGATGGTTTTACCCGAACGGCCCAGCTTAACGCGGATGTAAAGATCTTGGCGGAAATCAAACATGGCTGAAGGATTTATCGGCATCAAACGCCCTGGAGATTACCGGGCCGGGGAAAACCGGTTGGAATCAGGGGAAGAGATTGGCGTTCGGGTCGCAGCCGCAGTAACGGACTTTTGTATCCCAAAATTGATGGATCGACCTCGCAAGATCGATGAATTCCGTAAAACTGTACGGCTTCACGAGGTAACAGCTTGCGTTTTGGCTGTAACTTTCGCAGATGTCCTTGCGCGCGGTCGAGCTGCTCAAAATGGCCACGGGAATTTTTTTCAATTCCGGGTCGCTTTTAATCTCGGAGAGAACTTCCTTCCCGTTTTTTCCCGGAAGATTGAGATCCAGAAGGATGAGGCTCGGTTTCAGCGCGGTCTCATAAGGAGGAATATTTTTCAAATACTTCATCGCCTCGAGACCGTCTTCGACGGTGTCGACGTGAGTTTCGGGTTCGATGGTAGCGAAAGCTTTCCGGACAATGAGCCGGTCCGCCTCGTTATCCTCGACCAGAAGTATTCTCATGAAAAATTTCCTTTAGAACAATAAGGTTTTTAATAAAACAGATGCGGGAACAGAACAATCGTTCGGGAAAAAATGCTCTTTTAAAACGGGGAGCAGCTGACGTATTGTATATAAATCCAAATTTTAAAAAATCCGGGTAAGCCTGAGATTGTTTTACTGTTCCCCTTAGGGCTTCATAAGAGTTTGGGATATTTTTTATTCTCAAGCTAAATTGATTTCCTTGATCTTAAAGTGTAATTTCTTAAGTAAGCAATGCTTTAACATAAAGAAAGGTGAAGAAAAATGCCGTTTTATGTTTATGAAACTGTTCGCCGCGACGGGAAAGAGGGAACGCGCTTTGAGGTGATGCAGGGCATTCACGACGATCCCTTGAAGAAAGATCCGAAGACCGGTAAACCTGTAAGGAGGGTGCTGTTCGCACCCAGCACTCCCCAATTCCGCTACGATAAGGCTGTGAAGCAAATCAATCGTGAAGACCGATTAAAAGCTGAGCCCAGGCAAACAAAGAAAAAACGTAAGGGCGCCTGACCCCGCAGTTGCGGTTGGGGCAGATCCCGTCACGCCGCTTCGTGCTTCTGTTTTGCTTCCCGAAGTCCCTTTTTGGAGAGCTCGTTGTTTTTCACGGCCGCGGGATCCAGAAACCGCCGCGTCACAGCCGTATCCGATTCCTCGCTCACACTTTCTTTTCCCGTCACCGCGCGAGTTCCGGTACCGCCTGAAGCTGGCAGCCAGCGGCTTATAACAGCGAGAACGTTGATCATCGTTCCGGGAAAAAGCCCGTGAAACCAGGCTCCGAGAATAGCGGGCAGCGTAAGAATGACGACGGTTTTGCCTTTTTTACTCGCAGAAAGGATCCGCTTCGCGGCCCGGCCGGAATCAATACTAAAAACAGGAAGGGATGAAAGATTGGCGAACAAGCCAAACTCTTTCTTGTTCTGACCTTTGAACGACGCCCGGTAAGGACTGCCCGTCCTCATCAGACCCGGGCACACCGTCGTCACAAATATACGGTTTTTCCGCATTTCTGCCGCGAGACCTTCGGAGAGTCCGACCAGGGCGAATTTGCTCGCGCTGTACGGTACGATGTGTGGCGCACTTATTTTCCCCCCAATCGAAGCGATGTTAATAATGCGTCCGCCGCCTTTCCGTTCCATGCGGGGAAGCATGGCGAGTATCGTGTACAGCGGCCCCCAGAAATGAATTTTCATCATGGTCTCGTAGTCTTTCGTCGTCATGACTTCGAGAGGGCCTGCCGAAATAAGTCCCGCATTATTGATCAGGACGTCGATCTCGCCGAATTCTTCTTCCACGAGCAGGATCATCTTTTCCACTTCTTCAGGGCTTGTCACGTCGCAGCGCACCGTAAAAATTTCTCGTCCGTACAAGGACAGGTCTCGCCAGGCCGCGTCGAGTTCTTTCTGATCGCGGGCGCAAACCGCCACGCGCGAGCCCTGCTTTATCAACTCGCGGGCTATTTCGAGCCCAAGCCCCCGGCTTCCGCCGGTGATCAAAACGGTTTTACCTGTGAAATCAAATCGCTTTCGGAATACATATCCGATAAGAAATATTAAAGGTACTACCAGAGCCAGCGACACAAGATACAGATACATAAAGCGCCTCCAATCATCTCTATAGCATAGCGAATTGAAAATGGCGGATTCAATGATGAAACCTTGAATCAGAGATGAGGGCAGACCTGAAGCAGTCAGCTGAATAAAGCGGAAATACCTAAGTGGGCGGAGAGCCGGACTTTAGTGTCCGGGGATTGGGCGGAAACCAGATGCATTTCGATTGCTCTTTGCACCGCCAGTGGATTCGCCCACACGTAATCCACGCGGAGAGAAGGATGGTCTGCTTCAAATGTGTATCCCGGCTCACTGCCTTTCAATTTCGGCCAGAGATCGAGCCAGCCCGCTTCTTCAAACACCCGAAACGCCGCCTGATCAGGCGTGGCATTAAAATCACCCGTTAAAACCGCCGGCTCATTTGCCGGCGCGATAAATTCCAGAACTTCCCGGATACTTGCTTCATTCCGGGCGCCCTCATGGGAAAAATGACAGTTATAGATATGAAAGGGGCCGGTCTCGGTATCGAAAGCGGCATAATAGAGAAATCTTTTGTCGTCATTTCCTTCGTTCCCGGAATGCCTCATTAAGGGATAAAAATCCGTTTTCCGGATGGGCAGTTTCGAGAGAAAAGCCTGGCCGTCCACCCCGTCTTCGTGTTCCATGACGCCCTGAAAAAGAATGTCGCGGTATTCTTTAAGTTCCTTCGCGAGATCCTCAACCTGGCTCCTCGAACCTTTTTTCCTCGAATTCTTCCGAACAGCCTGCAGCGCAAGCACGTCAGGCCTCTCTTTGCGCACCACGCCGCAAATCAAATCCTTCCGTTCCTGCCAGGTTCCGTGCTTGTCCTCATACAAATCAATATTCAGTGTAAGCATTTTCATAAGAATCTCTTTGTGGAAAGAAATACGGGGGAACTTACCGCGGAGATTTCCGCGGTCTTCTTTTTTCGTCATCAAAAAGACCGTCGGCGCCTCGGATAGATCTCAGCCAGCCTTTGCGGATGAAGTAGTAAAGCATTCCGCCGATCATGACTCCCAGAAGTCCGAGAACGGCGTAATAACCCCACTTGAGCTGGAGTTCGGGCATATGCTGGAAATTCATTCCGTAAACGCTCGCGATAAAAGTGGGCGGCGTGAAAACCGTCGCGATGATGGTGAGGATTTTCATGACTTCGTTGAGCCGCACCGTCGAGGAAGAAAGATAGAGGTCGAGAATTCCCGTCAACATTTCGCGGTAGGATTCCACTGTTTCGATGATCTGGATGGTGTGGTCGTAAACGTCGCGAAGATGGAGCTTCGTTTCCGCCGAGATGGTTTCGCTTTCACTCCTGAGAAAGCCGCTCAAAATTTCGCGAACAGGCCAGATGCTCCGCCGAAGAAAGATCATTTCGCGCTTGATAACGTGAAGCCTTCTGACATGGGCCTGCGAAGGATGCTGGTGAATGTCGTCTTCGAGACTTGCGATACGGTCGCCGAAATGTTCAAGAATAATAAAATAATGATCGACGATGGTGTCGATGAGCGAGTAGGCGAGATAATCAGGGCCCTGCTTCCGGATCCTGCCCGCGTTATCACGAATCCTTTGACGCACGGCATCGAAAAGATCTCCCGGATCTTCCTGGAACGAAATGACGTAGTCTTTACCGAAAACGATACTTACATGCTCCGGCCGAATCTGTTTCTTTTCCGGATTCCAGGAAAGCATCTTGAGCATGATGTGGGTATAAGTTCCGAATTCCTCATACTTCGGGCGATGGTTGGTATTGACGATATCTTCGACCACCAGCGGATGGATGCCGAAGATTTCGCCCATCTGCTTGACGAGTGCGGTGTCGTGAACCCCCGTAACGTTAAGCCATGTTACCGTCTGCGTTCCGGCATAAGCACGGCATTCCTCCGCCTTGCCCAGATTTTTTTCTTCAAAACGCTCGGGAGAATAATCGATGACTTCTATTCGCACTTCGCCGCCCGATTTGTTTCCGACGTAAACGGCGGCGCCGGGGACAAGCGCATGTTTTTTCGAAACGCTGGCTTCGCGGTTTGCCATGAACTTTTTCCTTTTTGCGTTTATTGTAGCGGAAGCGGTGTGGATTCCAAAGGCAGAAGAAAGCGGGATAAAAAAGATTAGGCGGATGCTTTCATGGCTTCCGAGGCGCGCCATTCGAGGTAGGCCTGGATCGCGACCGTGGAAATCTGGAGCCCGTTCGGCCCGCCCTCAATCATGGGTGAATCATATTCCGGATAAAGTTTCTGCAATAGCGCCGCAGGGTTTCCGAGCATCTCTTTCAGTTTTACGGCATCGGTCGCTTCGGACGCAATGATAAGCGAAACCGCCGTCTGCAGCGTGGTCATGTAACGGGCCGTCTCGGAATCGAGATCATTTCCGGAAATCGAACGTCCCACGTAGACCGCGTTTTCAAAAAGGGAAGCCTGTTCACCGGATAACGAAACCTGCGTCAGCATTCCCGTATAACGCTGCATCGAAGGCAGCAAAATTTCTTTGTTTCGCTCCTGCGGCAAAATAACCTTGAATCCGTTTTCGCGCAATTTTTCGGCCGCCGTAGTGTCGCTCTCCCCCGTGACGACGACGTATTTGACGCCTTTGTCTTTTAGTGTCCGGATAAAGGCCGACATGAAAGCCGCGTTCTCGACATTTTCCCTGGAGGCGACAAAACCTACCGCAAGATCTGCCGCCCGCAGCTGACGGATCTTTTCCATCAGAACGCTGATCTCCAGATTCAATTGATCGACGTAAACCTGGCGGCTGATTCCTTTTGCTTGCAGGTAAGCGAAGAAATCCGTGCGTTTCAGGGCTTCGTCTTTCAGCGCGCTGAGCTGGATAAGCAGTTCACCCCTCATATCCGCCTGCGAAGCGAGAGCTTCGGCAGCGCGGGAAAGCTCGGCGGCCGTCGTTCCCGCCTCTTCATTGACGAGTGCGTCAAAAATGGACGGGGCTATATCAGCCGCTGTGAGAAAATCGATTGCGCCAGAATCAGTCCGAAGCTCAGAACGCGTTTCTATTTCCGGCAAAGTCGCCGCCTCACCGGCAACAAGAAATTGACGCCCTGTTTTCACGGCCAGTTCACTTATCAGCTGACTTGACGGATCCGTGTGATGCTTTGCCGCAACGCCTGCAGGAGCGGGCCTGCCGTCTGCCGTAAGGTCGGTGCCCGGAGGATACGCGTCCACGAACTGCGTGTCTTTGCCGTCCGGAAAATAGGCCCGAATGAGCGCGGCGATATCGACAGGAGTTACAGCGCCCGCCTCCCTGACCGCTTCGGAGAAACGAAATCCGTTCAGCACGAGAGGGTTTACTTCCATGAACTGGATAAACACCGGCTCTTCATATTTGGTTTTTTCACCGGCTTTGGGCGCACCGGTTTCCTCGTCGTACCCGGTCTTTGCCTTAAGCGATCCGAGCGCGCGGCTGATAGTGGTATGGTGCTTCGTCAACTCCGATAGGAAAGAACCTCCGTTGATACTTTCTTCCGAAAAAGGGTCCGCCACGATAGCCCCCCGTAGTCGCGTTATGATTTCCTTCTCCCCTGCTTCATACTTGGGTTTCGCAAGGATGCTCTGTATCCGGTCGATAAGTTTCAGAGCCTCGAGAACAGCCTTGGCCCGCACTATCACTTCCTGATTGTCCCTGTTCGCCTCGAGACGTTCCCTGGTTTCGCGAATGATGATCGAAAGAGGTGCGGCCCATTCCAACTCTCTAATTTTCTTCATCGCGTCTTCCGTGAAATAATCCTCGAAGGCCTGGAGCATATTCTCAACATCCCGCCTTTTGCCTTCAATGTCGAGCCAATTCTGGACTTTGTCATATTCGAATTTTATATAGAGGTCATTTCCCGTTTCGCCGTCTTTTTTGCGGGTCATCGTAATGCTTGTTCCCTTTTGATCTTCTCCCGGAAGATTGACGAGATCCTGCAAAATCATGAAACCCATACCGCCCGCCCGCTTTCCTTCCTTCGCCCGTGAAGCATCGGCAGCGGAGATTTTTTCACTGACAGCTTTTTGCGTCTCCTGGGCGCTAAACGGCGACGTATAGGAGTAAAGTTTAGCTTCAACATAAAAAAATGGCGCGTTGTCCCTCATTACGAAGATCGCCTGTTCCGGCTGCACAATAGCGCTGATTGTCCCAAGCCCGTTGTCCATTTTTGGAAATTCATGGTCGGTCCTGTTGCTTGCGAATTCGCCGAGCACGTAAGCGATGCGGAAAATGACCGGGAATCCGAGAGTTGAAGTCTGCCCGTTGATCATCCACTCGGTCTGCTGCGCCATGAGCCCTTCCTGCACGCCCTCGACAACCGGCCCCTGCTTGGTTTCTTCGGTGAACACGAGAGGAACGCTCACCGTCTCAGGAACCCCCACAGTAGAATCCTGTATTTTATTAACCATAAAAGGTGTTGCAGCCGTAGCCTCGAGCCGGATAAGGAAACCGCGGGCAGACTGGATTTTCAGGTAGGCTTCGGGATGGTCCGTCTGGACCTGCCTGATATCGGCGAGAAGTCCTGCAAAGAACGGCTCCTTGTCGGCCTTGTCGATCAGAGTACTTTCCTCAACGGCCGGGATGACCTGGTCCTTCACTTCGACGAAAATGCGCTCGGCACTCGCGAGCAGTGCATCCGGATAATCCTTCGCCGGCTTGGCGGCTGCGTCGAGATCATTCCTGATTGCCCGAATCAGATCCGAAATTCCGGCCAGGCGGCTCATATAAGCGCTTCTTGCGTTCTGGAAAGCCTGGTCGCGAGGAATTCCGCCGTCCACGTCCTTTGTTATCTGATCCAAAAGCGATTTTTCGAGTTCCCGAAGTTCGGAACGTAACGCGGGCCCTAGGCTCTGGACCGTGAGAAAGGGAATGTAGCCAAATTTCGCCGTGTCTTCCGCGATGTTTCCTGTTGCCGTATTTGTGACGAGCAGGACGATTTTCCGTTTGCTGAGTTTCGCCCCCCTTGATTCGATTTCAAATGGAAGCGGAAGATATTTCTGCGGCAGGCGCAGCTTCGCTTTTTCCCAGGGCTCGCGGGTATCTGCCATCACAAGCTCCCCGTCGACGATTTCAAGCCGCAGACTCATCTTTTCGGCCCCGTTCTGGTCCGCAATCCGGAGCATGAAAGGAAATTTTGCCTGAAAAATAAAGGACTCGCCGGGTTCTACCTGTACAGCCTGCTGAGAACCGAGAATGAGCGTGTTGACCGTATTTCCAGAAATCTCCTGTTCTTGATTTTCGATCTGGGCGATGACAGAGCCCTCCGGAATCTCGAGTGCCGCGTTCACGACGCTCTTCAGAAGATGGGTGCCGTTCATCGAGCCTCTGTCAGTGAGTTTCAGAGCGGGTCCAAGCTCGGTGTCAACGATTTCGAGCTCGGCATGGCCGGGTCTGATGTACTCTTCGCCGACGAAATCTGCCGGGTCATCGCGATGATCTTCGACGATGGAATCCTTGTCCGGAATAAACATGTGGCGTGAGACGTGAGTTGTAAAAAGGTCCTTGGGAAGAAATATGCCGTCGCGTTCTGGATGCATTTTGTATAAAGCGATTCTTCTTTCGTTTTGTTCCTGCCCGCTATCGGGCCGTTCGAGATCCACAGGCAATACGGCGAGATCCACATCCATGTCGGATTCTTTCAGAATGCCCGCGTTCAGGGTGGCGCGGCCCACAAAGATCGGCTCATTCGGAGAAAACGGAGCGGCATAAGAATCGAATCGGCTGATCGGAAAATATTCCTTTTTTTCTGCGTCATAATATTCGATCATATAAGGAAGCATTTCGGCAATCCCCCCGCTTTGATCTCGATAGCCCGCTCCTTCGTCCTGAAGATCGATTTGCCGCACGGCAAGCGCGAGCGCGCCAAGGGCAAAAGGAATTCGCCTCACCCCCGCAATGACGGGAACTCTCGAGAAAGGAACCAGAACATCTTCGACAAAACGAATGTACCGTTGGCCTGTTTTTCTCGTACCTCCGAGCTTGAAAAGGTTGCTGCTGTTGCCAAACTCGGGGGGAAGACCGGGAGAACGCATTTCGGAGCGCGATTCCTGGCGGACTTCGTTTAACGTGGCGAGAATTTCCCGGCGGTTGATTGAAATTCTCGTGATCAGGCGATCCGCCGTTTCGATGCTTTCGGCATTCCATTCTTCCAGGGCTGTTTTGACGTCCCCTTCCAGCATTTCGAGACGGCTCAGCGCCTGGAGAAGCGATGTGATCTCACGGCTGCCAAGCCAGGCAAACTGACTCTGACCGATTTCGTCTTCGATTATATTGAGTTCATTGTCAAACAGCGTAAAAAAGTCCGTCTGCCCTTCTGCTTCTTCTTCCCGCAGCGACGGCTGAAAAGTCCTTTCTTGGACGGGCGCGAACCGGGCCGTCTCCTGCTCTATCGCGTCAATTCTCGCAAGCAGGTGCTGAAAGCGGTCTTCGTACCTTCCGCTCAGAAATTCATCTCCGACTTCATTCAATAGCTGATCGCGGGCGTAATAAAAGACTGGCAGGCCGGCCTCGAGGTCGCGGGAAAAATCTGTCCAGTCAACGCCGCTTGCGAGAAGTTCTTCCACTGCATCAAGGGTTTCTTCCGTTCGGGTGAGTACCGCGTCATACTCTATCGACGGAAACTCTTCCTGCCCCCCTGCCCCTCTCATTTCAGAACGCATTGAATTGGCCACCGTGATCATCGCGTTTAATTTGTTCTTATCTTCGGTTGAAAGCGGTTGTCTCGAGGCAAAACCGGTGAGGCGGCGTATTTCGGTTTCGGCCAGGCGCATGCGCCTTCGCTGGTCATTTTCCTGACCCTGGGCCGAGTTAAACATGACCCGTACGCGTATCTCTCCGTCCCGGGTAAAGAGAACTCCGTAGACAAATATCTCCGCTCCGAACGCACTGACCAGCTTTGTGATTTCCCTTCTCAGGTATTCATGGGCCGGGCCCAGCGCCTCATTAATTGCGCGCCGCTCGAGTTCCAGGTCGATAAGTGCTTTGAGTCCACGCAGCCGGCCGGCTTTGGCGAGAGGGACCGGGTCAGCGTCTTCGAGTGCATCGGCCGGAAGACGGTTCATGAGCTGATCGAGAGAGGCCGACCGCGCGGCCGCTCCTTTCAGTACGTCTTCATTGATCCGGGTCAAATCCCGGACCTGAAGTGCCGTCAAATCAATCACAATGGGGATTTCAGGGCTCTGTTCGAGTTCGTCGAGTTTGGCCGCGAACTCTTCTGCGGGACTTAACTGAGGAGTCTGCGGCACAGCGAGATCCTCAGGCACTTCCGTGAGAACACGGTACGCTTCGGTCTCTTCCAGCGCTTTAGCAATACGCGCAAGCACGCCATCCACATCCTTGAGCCGGAACAGATCGTAGAGACTTTTAAAAACGGTCGACTGCATATTCTGCCGTGCAGTGACCTCGGTTTTAAATCCTTTGACCGCGTCGTGCATGGTGACGAGCCCAAGAGGATGCTCGGTAAGAATATCGATCACCGCCTGGACCCGCTCTTCTTCCGTACCGGTAAACCAGAGAGTATCCGGATGCCGTTTTCTAACTGTTTTTTCGAAGATCCCGGATTTGGAATAGTCCCTGACGGTCGTCATGAGTTCGTCCGTAGGAACCTGGACGGTTCGCCCCGCCAAACCGAAAGGCTGGATCGAAACGCCGGCGAAGTTCTCTTGCATGCTGGTGATGGTACGTACTGTCCCTGTTCCGATATTGACGTATTGATCTCCGATTCCAGGCGAGTAAATTGCGAGCAGGCCCTGGTCTTTATAGGCCTTGTCGAAGCCCTGCTGCTTGACGAGTTCAAGGAAAGTCCGGTCGGACTTCCAGCGTGCCTCGATCCCGCGAAAATCGGCGAGCGTCTCGGCCATTTTCCCGTGGGCATAGCTGGCGGGATTCGCTTCGGGCGGAACCTGCAGTCCCCAATAAAGCGTCGAGCGCAGATCGTTCACCGGCACTTCGGCGAGAGCTGCTTTGAAAGCTTCCATTTCGTCGAAAGTCTGCCAGTCGCTCGGGGTCCGTGTGGTCCCGTCACCGCCGATATGTTTTCCATAAAAATCGACGCCATTCATCGAACCCCGGTCTCTGACCTGCCACTTTTTACTCTGAATATCGTATCGAAGTGCGAAATGATCCCGCGAAAAATAGGGACGGTCGACGGAAATTGTCCTGGCGTCCTCGAAACCTACGGTAATTTCTTCCGGCCCCTGAAAGCTGTAGGAGGCTTCAGGAGTCAGAATACCGCCCGCCCCCATATGTAAAACATTAATACGGATACTGTCCCCCTTCATAGCCATCACAAAAAGGGTGGTGACAACTCTCAGGACTCCGTAACTTTCTGCTTCGCCCGCAGCGTCCCCGGTTTCGCCTTCTGCGCGGAGCTCCGAACGTCCGTCCCCGGCAGCCGGAGCGAATCTTGCCGCAATGTCTTCAGTAATTTCATGGATTCTTTTTCCTGAATGCAGCTTACCCCTGAAATAAGCCTCGACGCCGGAAAAGAATTTTTCTTCGGCAGCCGATTTCTGATAACCAGAATCGGACATAAAAGCACCGGCCACTCCATCGTAATGAAGCGCGGCCCGGTCGCTAAAACTCTCGGCCGCAAACTGCTCAGCGTCTTCACCCGCATAAAGGAGGAGACGCGGATAGATGGATCCCGTGTCGGGATTGTCTTTCATCGGATAAATATTTTTCCATTCATCGTGAAACTTGTCAGGCAGCAGATGCCAGAGAAATTCGAATGTCTCGTGAAGCACGCCGACGTCGAGAAAAACGTCATCGGGAATCAGGGCGACCTTCGCAGCGAGAGCGATCTCGCGGTTCTTTCTGTAGGTTTCGACAACTCGGTTCGTACTTTCGCTTACCGTTCGGCCCGAGGCGAGAAGCTGCCTTAACTGTACGGACGGGAAAAGGTAAAGCTCTTTCATTTCTTTCACGCTAAACCCAAGCGAATTCGGAAAGTCATACAGAGCAAGTTCCATCGCGATATAACGCCTTCTGGTCAGGTTGTCGCTGAAGTCAAAAGAGGAATAGGCAAGCGGGATAAAATCCACGCCGGACCCGGAAACTTTCGTAGGCAGGATGTATCTCGCGTACACGATTCCCGGTGGTCCGTCCGTCCCATCGAGCAGGTCGTTACGGATAAAATCCGGGACCTGGGCGAGAGAGCGCCGGAGCATGTGCGGCTCGAACAGGCGGCTATGCCCGGCAGGAGGCGACGCAGGGTTCGTTACGGTCAGATATTTTCTAAAAGCTGTACCGAAAACCGACTCGGCAGAGGGCACATCTCTCAGATCCGAACGAAAATCCGTTTCAGATATAATGCGGTCGGCAACTTTTAAAACCGCCGCCTGATGGCGGACAAGCTGCTGTCTTACAGCTGTGACGGGAATTCCCATGAGTCTTGCCGTTTCGGTTTCGAGTTCGAGATTGTAGATGTCTACCGCGTCTTTCATTCCGGCCTTTTCCGCCGCGAGATTCATCGCGCTGCGCAGGCGGATAAAAAACTTTTCGGCATTAACAAGATCTTCCGCTTCGAGGGAATTCAGAAACTCTTTGCCGGAAACGGCGGAAAGCATTGTAAAGAGCGCCTCCGTCGAGCCCGTCTTCCAGCTCCAGTTCGAAACTTGTTCTTCATCCCTGTATTGGATTCGGCCTATATAGCCGATCACCTGGATCGTCCTGAGTGCGCCCGGTCCCTTCTTCGGTTCGAATCCGCTGACGGCGCCATCCGGCACAACCGTACCGGGAAGCACGTAGGAACGGCTCGCCTCGGCTTGCTCCTGAAGATAATTAAAAAGATGATTGTCCCTCTCGGCCATACTTTCCGGAGTGATGCGGCCCGAAAGGAGGCCTTTCAACTGGCGGGCCGAGAGACGCAGCCCGGTTCTTTTGCGGACCAGCCTGTATAAATGAGACAGAGGTTTCGCCGTCCGGCGGGAAGTCGTAAAACGGTCAAGCGCCGCGTTGATTCCCTCTGCTATTTGAGAGTCGCCGATATCCGTTCCGTCTTCCGAGCGGACGATCGTCCAGTCTCCTATAAATTTGCCGTAATCTTCTTCCCGGAGCAGCGCGTCGAGAGCTGCAGAAGTGCCCTCGTCGCCAAAGACAAATTTCCGGTCGAGAAGGCTGTAAAGGCTGATACCCTCCATATCCGCGAGGTCTTTGCGGAGTCTATCGATATCCGGGAAATAAACAGGCGCCTGCGTTCTTGCAGGTGCGGCCGGAAAATCCACGCCTTCCGGGATGATTTCCTTGAGCGCTTCAGTAAGAACTTCGACTACCCGGGATATGCCGTCCTCCTTCGGGCTTGCGATGAAAAACATATCGATATCCGTTCCGTAGGGCGACGTGCGGCGCGCAAGGCTCCCGAGAACGAAAGCCGCCAGCTGGTTTTTCAAACCGAATTTTCTGTCGAAGGCATTGAGGGTGGAAGTGATCGTGTTCTCGATCACCCGGCTGTACTCGGCCTGAAATGCCGCATCTGCCGGTATTCCCTCGGCAAGCAGGGTTTCCGCCCGGCCTTTAAGCGCGGCGACGTCGCGGGCGTGGTTTTCTTTGAGCGTTTCGATGTCGGCCGCTGCCGCGGACCTGATCACGGCGGGATCTCTTCCAAGCTCTCTCAACTCAGAGCGGAAACCGAGGGCCACAAGGGACGAGGTAAGCGTGTCGTCCGGCGCCTGGATAGCGGCTGCAGTCGAACCCGCTGAAATGCCGGAAGGGCGGATTAGCTGTAAAATAGTCTGCGGGGAAATCTGGCCCGCTGCTTCCAGCCGGCGCATCCCGTTTATAAAATCATCTACTTTACGAAGCCGGTCTTCGCCCCCGCCACGTTCTCCCCCGGCCTTTTCATCGATGAAGGAAGTGTAGCGCGAGGCCTCGTCTATACGCCCGGCGTCTGCCAACCCCCGTATGAGCGCGTCCCGCCAGTTCTTGAGGACGACGCCCGGAGCTTCGTCTGACCGCCGTAGCAGCTCGTCGCGGGAAGCTCTCACGAAAGCGTCGTAGAGATTGATCCGCCCCTTTTCATCCCTGAAATATTTTTCCCAGGAAACCTCGCCGCGCATGTGGTTCCGGTAATGGTTTTCTTCGGGAAGGACATTTATCTTCGGCGTGACGAGAATATGGGATATACCCTTCGCTTTGAGATGCTCGCTGAGCCCCTGGGCGTGGAATCCGCCCGCGATCATCAGTGCGAGCGTCTGCTTTTTTTCTTTCATGAGGCCCGTGAGCTTTTCGAGAAACACTTCGTCGCGCTGCTCGGCGTTTTCATAGAACCTGATACGGCCCGAAAGGTCCAGGCGGAAATCCCCTCCGGAAATTTCTCCGGTGCGTTTTTTTACTTCGCTCCATTCCTTACGTGAAAGTTCCATGCGTGCCGTTTTTCCGGCGAGGCGCACATCGGAAAATTTCCTGTCCAGCCGGCGCGCTTCTTCCGATTGGATGAGCCCGTTTTTGACTGAGTGGATGAAGGCTTCAAGATTTTCAAAAAATTCTGTTCCTTCGATTTCATCGATCGTGCGCTGTTCCCTTGCGCGTCCGGAAAGTTCCGCGCTCGCGCTGACTTTGAGACCCAGGCGCGGGCTCAGCTCCCGAAGATAGAGGGCGAACGATTCGGGAGGAAGCTGGGAAACGTTAAATTGCTGTAATTTCTGGTAGAACATCACGCTCTCCGCCTGCAGCAGGGGGTTCTTTCCCGCAGCCTTGAGTCCTTGCTCGACTTCGCGCGCGATTCGTTTGACCTCGGTTTCGATACTATTCTGGCCGCCGCTCTGCCGGAGCCGCCCGAGCATGAGGGCAAGATCGCTTCCTTCGGCGGGTTCGCGGTAAACACTGAGCTTCGTGAGAAAGTCGGCGAGGTTCAAACGTTCTTCGTAAAAGTCCTGGATGATCCCGTCCGCTTCGAGCAGGGCGGGTGAAAAAACCGACGCCTTTTCTTTTTCCAGACGGCCGCGTTTCTCGGAAATCGCTTTGAGGAGCGACTCTTCGTCGTCGAGTGCGGCGAGATATAAGGAAAGCCCTTTTTCGTAGAGCCCCCAGTCCTCGATTCCGTGATATTCACTCCGGCCGCTTCCGAGGACTGCGGCTGCGACGGCGCCCGAGAGCTCTCCTTTCTCGTAATAGTCCTGGAAAAGCTCTTCGAGATGTTCACGCTGGGGGAAACTTCCGAGAAAGCGCGTATCAAGAGCGGATGCAGCCCCTTCGAGACCGACAAGGGAAAGCCCGCTGGTTTCCTCAAAATGGCAGATGATGCGCCGGATACTTTTCTGCGCTTCGGGAATAGCGTGGGCGTCTTGAACGATGATGATGGTTTCGGGCGCGGATCCGGCAAACACTTCCTGAAGAGACCCCGTGTCTTCGGGAAGGCTGAGCGAATGGACATCTTTAAATGAGACGACTGCGGATTCGGCGGCTCGAAGAGGGGGCAGAGGGCCGATGGAATTGCAAAAAAAGACGATGGCTGTAAAAAGACAGACCCGCCTAAGCGATTTTTCAGGATTCATTAAGATCGCAGCCTGGTTGAAAGGTTAATTTGTTTCCCGACAAAGGCTAACACGGTATCTTAAGGCAGACAAAGATGGCGCGGCTCGTTTCAAGCAATTCTATTGGAAAAGCGTCAAACGCTAGCAATTTTTTCAGATTTTTCTGATTTTGAACAGGCGGAGGGTACAAAAAAAGCAGCGGAGCGGGATGTGGATTCAAAGAGCCCCCCGGAAAGCGGCAATTTGCCGGCTTTCGGGGTAGCTTGCTTAGGCTGGATGGATCAAGCGGCGAGGCGAACAGGTTCCCCAGTAGGACGATGAAGGGTATGCCGGCCAAGAGTCTCGGCCGGTTCTGTCAGGACCGGATTCACCCATCCAAGGATCGTGCCGTAAATGAGATGAAGGGACAGGGTCATCCCGATGTACGCTGGAGCCGAAGACAGATAAAGAGGGTCTTGCGCCGGCAGGGTCGAATTGACAGCTGCAAACCCAAAGAATCCCCAGCCGATAACCGGGCCGTAAAATACCATCATGAATAACCAGAGACCCACTCCCATCACAAGACCCGTTCCGATATTCATGTTTCGCGTATCGTTTAGCCAGTGCACGTAAATCATGGAACAAACCGCTCCGTAGAAAAGATGCATCAAAAAGGTAAAAAGGCCGGGGCCGGAGACGATGCCGAGCCGTTGAAAAAAAGCGGTTTCGGGCGGCGTTGAAATGGGAGAGAGACCGCTTTTCAGAATAAAAAGAAGGACTACATACATAGCCGCGCTCGCGAGGATACCCACTAGAGCTGCTTTCAACATGTTCATCATAACCTCCTGGAAAAAAGAATGTTTGAGCCGAACGTATTTTCTTCCCCGCCGGCTTTTTTGGGAATAAGGGATACGCCGTTTTTAATGGGACTTTTTCCCTTAAGGAAAAATAGGGGTTAGCGCCGTAAGAGGAAGGGAGAAAGAGCGGCCTTACGCCGAGATTTGTGCTGCGCGGTCGTTCAGATAGTCTTTCATGATATCTCCTGCGATAGTAAGGTGGCCTTCGGAGTTAAAAGCAAACATGTCGTTGAAGCCGTTGAACCGGGGCATGCGCTCGACAAGCCTGCTCTTTAGGTAATCGGCCTTTTTAAAGGGGTCATTCTCGTAGTCTTTCAGGCGTTCGTCGGTCAACGGATCGGCGTAAATTTTTGCGAGTTCGATCAGGCTCGCGGCAAAAAGCAGCTCTGCGTAATCCCGGGACGAGCGGATTCGATTCATTATTGAGCGCAAGGGAAACGCCGCTGAAAATATCATTGAGCGCGTCCGGAAATTCGCTTGTGTCGAAAGCGACCGGAACGCGGCTTTGCCGGCTCTTCAGCGCGAGAAAGCCCGATGCCCATTCTCGCGGCTTGACGGCTCGATGGGACAAGTTGGCCGAAACGGGGAGCGCTTTGATCGTTTCTTTCTCTGCAAGCACTTCGACGCTCCGAGAAAAAAGCGCGCCCGGTCCCGGAACTCTCCGCCCTCTCTCAACTCCGAGCGGGTAGAAGCTCCCGCCGCCCGGCCTGGCGGGGCCTCAATGGCTTCCGGCCCTCGGCCCTGATCGAATACCCCCGCGTCGATGGAATTCCCAGAAAGGGTCATGCTGACAAAAGGGACGGAAGTCGCGGGCCGCAGGACTCCCAGCAGGTTTTTTTCACTGAGATTTCCTGTTTCCCGAAGATCTCGGACTTTCGACAGAAACCTGTCAATATTTTTCCGCCATTCCGGGTCCAGAGGACCTTCGTTTTCGCCTTTAGAAATTTCGTCGATAAAACGAGTGTATTCGCGCGCCTCCGTGATTCTTCCCGCAGCGGCGAGGCGGCGGATGATGTCGTCCCGCCAGGATTTTAAAAGCTGGCCGGGATTCTCCTCTTGATCCGTCAACTCATCGCGGACATAACTAAAGAAAGCTTCTCGTATGCTGACCCGGCCATTAATGTTTTCAAAATAGGATTTCCATGCCACCTCTCCCCGCATAAGTGCCCGGTAGCGGATTTCGGCGGGCATTTCTTCGATCCTTGGCATGACGATGCAGTAGGAAATGTTTTCATCCTTTAACAGGCGCGCCATCCCGTCGGAGTGAAAGCCGCCGGAAACTAACACAGCGGATTTCAGTTTTTTTTCACTTGCGTGCCTGAGCGCGTTTTTCAGAAATTCATGATCGCGCGCCTCGGCCGAAATATAAAACTCTAAATGCGGCGCAAGGTCCTGCAAAAGGCCCGAAAATCGCCCGTCTTCGGATTTCTTCATGAGCCTGCCCGTTTCCTCCCAATCTTCCCTGGTCAGTTCGAGACGGGAAAGACGCGCGGCGAGTGCGGCCAGATGCGAAAGGCGGTCGAGCTTTTTTTCTCTTCGTTCCGGAACAGGGATTCTTTTACACTCTGCAGATAATTTTCAAACTCATCGAACACTCGGGTCCCTTTGATGTCCTGGATCCGTTTTTGCCTGACGGCGGCTTCCCCGAATTGCAGCGATTTTGCCAGGGGCAGGTGCAGGCGCGCCGCCAGCTCCGAAATCGTGAGCGCGACTTCCCGGGCCGTCAGGCCCCCGGTCTGAAACTGCTGGAAGCGTCCGTTGAATTCCTGCGCTTCGCGCAAGGCAGCCGCCGAACTCATCCTGCCGAGTCGTATCTTGATCTCTTTCGCCGCGCTCCGGACTTCCAGGTCGAGGCTGCCCTCATCTCCCGGCTCTATTCTGGATTCTTCATACAAGAGCCGCAGCACCGAATCCTTTTCTAGAGGCCGATGCTCGGCAAGCGCCTGCAACGCCTCGAGCAGGTCGATACGGTCTTCCGCAAAATCTTTTTCAACGCCGTCAACTTCCAGAAGCACGCCGGATAAATCCTTTTTTTATCACGATCCAGGGCTTCGTTAAGCGAATTCAGCTTTAGGGGCGCTGAAGGTTCCTGGTCCATTGCTTGAAGGAAAAGTTTCAGACCCTTTTCGTAGAGAGTCCAGTCTTCGATGCCGTGAAAAAATACTTCCGTTTCTGAATTCGCTTTCCCTGAATAAAGCGCGGCGGTCATGGTGCCGCTGAGTTCACCCGTATCGAGAAGCTTTCCGAGGAAATGACGCATTCTTTCGGGTTCCGGATAACTCTGGAGAAATACGCCGTCGATGGGAGTCGAAGCCCCTTCGAGGCCGACCAGGCGGACGCCGTGAGTGTCGCTGAAATAGCGGATCAATTGATGAATGCTGCGCTGCGCGTCAGGAAGTGCGTGCGCGTCCTGAATAAGAATAAAAGTTTCCGGACTACCCCCTTTGAAAGAGCCGACAACTTCGCCAAGCTCCGGCGGAACCTTTAGCGTCGAAATATCCAGGGCCGGTAAAGAAGCGGGGCTCGCGGGCGGATCCGCCGCAGAAAGAGGCCGCGCTGTATCCGTGATTGCCCAGATACAAATGACAAGCAGGGCCACTCCCCGTTTGATCAAATGAGGTTTTTTCATAAGTTAATTTTCCCGGCGATTTATCGCCCTCTTCAATAATAATGCCATGGCAAGCTGGAAGATGACAGGAAGGCGGGTGTGGTTTATGTAAGGCTTACGGGTGGAGATACTGAGGTAAATCTAAAAGAGCCGGGCCAGCCAGACGCCGCCTTTAAAAAACAGAAACCCGGCGGCCACGCTAAGTGCAATATTGACAAGCGCTAACATGATTTGCCCGTTGCGGAACAGTTCCGAGCTCTCGAGGATCCAGGCTGAAAAGGTGGTATAAGCCCCGCAAAAGCCAGTAAGGAGAAGCAATCGCGCTTCAGAGGTTAGGGGTATCCTGTCTGACGGCAGGGAAACCAAAAAGCCAGCCAGCAGGCAGCCCGTCAAATTGACGATCAAAGTGCCGACCGGAAAGGGAGTTACCAAGAAACGAGCCGTCATCAAAGCCACCCCGTACCGGGCTGCGCCGCCAAGACAGCTTCCGAAAACCAGGCAAATCCAGTTCATTCGATTCCTTTTGTAATGCAGTAATTAATAGCCTTAACTTCAAATAATGTAAAGGAGCTCTTCTAGGAAGGCCTTAGGGGGGATTCAGCGGCGCGGCAGTAGAACATTGGGGCTTTCCCGGTGAGAAGATCTGTTCGGGATGCCATAGAGTTATGGATGAACCACAGGAGGAAGTCATGAGATTTTTAAAAGCAAGAACTCACGGTTATATTGATTATCTTGCCGGAATCGTTTTACTTGCACTGCCTACCTGGCTCGGGTTTTCGGAAACGGCGACTACGGTTGCTTATTTCGCCGCCGGATCGCACCTTTTACTCAGCATGTTTACAGCCTATCCACTCGGGGCCTTTAAAAAAATTCCTTTCCCCGTTCATGGAGCGATTGAAATTATGGCGGCTGTATTTCTGCTGGTTTCACCATGGCTCTTCGGCTTTTCTGAAGAGGGTTCGACCCGGAACGCGTTTGTAATTTTTGGCGCTTCTCTCGCCTTGGTGTGGGCTGTGACTGATTACCGCTCTGCCAGTATTTCGGCTTCGCGGTATCATTTTCCGGAATCTCAGGACAGAATTGCAGCGTAACATTTGAAGAGAGGGCCCCCGTTTTTCGGCGGGGCCCTCCTTCGATTTATAAAGTTCCCGCCTTAACTTCTTTCAGAATTTCATCCGCGAAGATAATTTTTCCTTCACTGCCCATCACATGGACTTCGATTTTTGAGTCGAACGCGCGCAGCCATACGAACCCGAGCTCTGCCCCGGCAAAAGACGCGTTATCGACCCAGGCGACATTACGCGGCCTCGAACCTGCTCCACTCACAATGTAATAAACGTCCTCGACGTTCCGGAAAAGTTCTACATTATGATTGTGGGCCGAAACGTAAAGATCAACCCGGTATTTATGCAGCAGCGGCACGAGGATATTCTCCATTTTTCGCAGTTCTTTGTCGCGGTTATAAGCCCCGCTGTAGACAGGGTGATGGCCGTAGACGATTTTCCAATGGGCCCGCGATGACTCCAGTTTTTCCATAAACCATGCGAGCTGGTCGTCCGCTCTTCCGTAGAGAAGAGCGGTCGTATCAAGCGCAAAAAACTCGACGCTCTTACCCTCTGGGATCTGGTGTTCAAACGAGTAGTAACGCGCGGGCATGTGCCACCGGCCGCTCTGTTTCGTATATTCGACCTGAGCTTCGGGATTCTCGTAGTAATCATGGTTGCCAAGAACGGCATTGAAAGGAATCTGAAGAGAATCCTGTTTGTAGATGTCTTCGAATTTGCCCTTCCATTGAGAGTCTTCAGTAGAGCGCACGCCCCGGCCATAAAAATTGTCCCCAAGGTAAAGCACGAAGTCGGTTCTGTAACGTTTCGCTGTCACAGCCATGCTGTCGGCCACGATCCGCTGGCCTTCATTGCCCGATCCCGCGCAGCCCAGTGCAAAAAAACTGAGATAAGGCCCTTCAGGACTTTCGACCGGATTTCCTGCTTTTTTATATTCACGCGCATTCCGTACTTCGCCCGATTCGAAGCTGTCGAAAGACATGTAGCGGAAAGCAGTATTCTCGATAGCCTGACAGCCCGAAAGAATCACGGCAAATGACAAAACGGTAACGCCAGCAATCATTCTCATCGTTAAGTCCCCTGGGATTTTGTTTCTCAAACTGCAGGTATTATAGCGGAATCTTTTTCGATTGCGAAGCGAACTCGTGGTTTAAAGGCTTGAATAAAAAAAGGGCGCCGGAATAAAACGGCGCCCTTTTTTCTGGTTCGGGACTAAACTTTAATACGTCTGGGTCTGAGTAGCGGTGGTGGTGGAACCCGCTCCGCTGCCCATACCGCTTCCGGCACCCATATCGGTACCGCTCGTCATGCCTGCGCCCTGCCCCATATCCGCGCCTTCGACCTTTTCGATCGATTTCACGTTATAGGTTTCATAGGCCGCCGCCCCGCCCTGAGCCTGGCCATCCGCTTTATCACCTTCGACTTTGAGCGTGTCCCCGACCTGGATATCCTGAAGGGACTTTATTTCGCCTTTGAATTCCGCTTTCTGATCGACCTGAAGATTGATGAGGTCGGAAATGGAGCTCTGCTGTTGCTGCTGGCCCGCGTCCGCGCTCTGACGGATCGTAACGCTGTTGGTATTGGGCATCACAGTCACAACCTGGCCCTGGATTTCTTTGGCCAGAACGCTTCCTTCAAAAGCAACGGCACTGGCAATTACGAGCATTCCTGTCATGATAATACGATTCATATATCCTCCTTAAAATTGCGGGGATGATCCCCGCCTGGGCCGCGGTAACAACCCGCTATTCCCCGTTAATTTTACGAAGTCCTATTATGTTTTTTTTTGAAGAGGGTGGAATAAGGAAGAACCTTGTTTGTATCGCCTCGTCGGACTATTGCCGGGATCAGCAATAGCCGTATAGCCATAAGAACTTTCCTTAAGGCGCTAGGAATAAGTTCCTTGAAAAACACCGTGTAAGCGGGAGAGGAGTTTTCGCGTGTCGGAATCAATTTCAATGAGAGGGATCTGCCGGGGACGGATAAAATCTTCGTCGATTCCTTTATCAATAAAGGAGATCAGGGAATCGTAATATCCGTTGACGTTGAGCAGGGCGCAGGGCTTGACGTGCATGCCCATCTGTTTCCAGGTTACGACCTCGAAAAATTCGTCGAGGGTACCCAGGCCGCCCGGAAAAGCGATGAAAGCGTCTGATAAATCGTACATTTTCTTTTTACGTTCGTGCATCGTATTGACTGAGTAAATCTCGGTGAGACCACAGTGCGCGATCTCGCGTTCCATCAGAGAATCAACCATGACGCCGGTGACCGTTCCGCCGTTCTTCATGACCGTGTCGGCAAGAAGTCCCATAATGCCAATACTGGCACCCCCGTAAACGAGGCCGATGCCGAGCCCTGCCATCTCCTCGGCCAGGCGAACGGCTTCCCTGCCGTAGATTGCGTCTTTACCGCTTCTCGATCCGCAGAACACGCCGATTTTCATTTTGTCTCCAGACTAAAATAACGCCCTCATTATATAGTGGAAAGCCGGGGGACGCTTTGGGTTTTTTCCCACTTTCCCAAGACTCCGTATTAGACGAAAATATGTGCCTCTACTATTTCTCAAATATTTCTCAAAAAAAGGAGAGGTTATGAAAAACGGATTTCTATCTGACGTTCAGGAACTGCGCCGCCGAGCACGAGAACATATTGAAAAAGGGGCGGTAACGGAATCCTATCGCGGCGACCGGACAAAAATTATCGAACTTCTGAATATCGCACTCGCGACCGAACTTGTCTGCGTGCTCCGCTACAAGCGTCATTACTACATGGCTCAGGGAATTCACGCCGAGGCCATCAAGAGTGAATTTCTGGAACACGCGCAGGAGGAGCAATTACATGCCGACGAACTGGCTGAAAGAATCACACAGCTCGGGGGCGAGCCGGATTTCAATCCCGATCATCTGACCGGGAAGAGCCATTCGGAATATACTGAGGGCGAATCTCTTCTGGATATGGTCCGTGAAGACCTTGTCGCGGAACGGGTGGCGATCGACTCCTATATGGAAATGATCCAGTACATCGGTGACAAAGATCCGACGACGAAACGCATTCTTGAGGGCATTCTCGCCAAGGAAGAAGAACACGCCGAAGACATGTCGAGCATTCTCGTTACCATCGACCCCAAGTAAGGAATCAGGGCTAGTGGGCTGGTTTAATGCCCTGTCTTAATGGTTCCTTCAGGACCTTCTTTTTTCGGAAAAATCAAGGATGCGACGATCGATAATCCCAGAATCCCGATGATGGCTCCAAGTGCGGCGCCGATAGGAACATGGTACCAGTGCGACGCCAGCATTTTGCATCCCACAAAGAAAAGGACCGCGGCCAGACCGTAGTGGAGATAGTGAAAGAGTTTCATGAGCCCCGCCAGCGCAAAGTACAGCGCCCTGAGACCGAGGATTGCAAACACGTTTGAGCTATAGACTATGAACGTATCGCGGCTTACCGCAAGGACTGCCGGAATTGAGTCGACGGCAAAAACCACGTCGGTCGTTTCAATCGCAATGAGCGCGACGAGAAGCGGTGTCGCTTTTTTGATACCGTTCTCGACCGTAAAGAAACGGTCCCCATCCAGCTTGGCGCTCACCGGATAAAACCGCCGAAAAAGCCGCAGTACGGGATTCTTCTCGGGATCCACATCCTGGTCATCCCCTTTTACGAGCTTGAGCGCCGAAAAGATCAGGATGGCGCCAAAGATATAAATAATCCAGTGGAAGCGGTTTACGAGCGTGATACCGGCCACGACAAAGATGGCACGAAAAACGAGCGCCCCGATAATGCCCCAATAGAGAATTTTGTGCTGGAACTGGTCCGGAATGCGGAAATACTTGAAAATCAGAAGGAAGACGAACATGTTGTCGACGCTAAGAGATTCTTCGATCAGATAGCCCGCAAGAAATTCGAGCGCCATCTGTTTGCCTTTGAAAATATAAAGAACGAGATTAAAGCCGAGGGCGAGTGAAATCCAGAAACCGGTCCAGAGCAAGGCCTCTTTCATTCCGATCGTATGCGACTTACGGTGAGTAATGAGATCAAAAGCAAGCAGGACAAAAACAAGAATAAAAAAACTGATCCACCAGACTGGTTCCATGATTTCCTTTTTCAGCCGCCGGTCACAAGCCGTCGGGCATGCCGTATTTATAATTAAGAACGCTAAAGGTCAGGGGGATTTTACTTGATGAATGCCGCTATGGCCAGCGGGTATTTACCTGGATGCTCAGCAGGTGTTTTTTTTTGCGTAACGAGATTCCTTTGGACCTCGCGGTAACGGAAGCATTCTTTCATGTGATCGTTCACCATGCCGGTGGCCTGCATGTGCGCGTACAGGATCGTCGAGCCGACAAACCGGAAACCTCTTTTTTTCAGATCTTTGCTGAAAGCGTCTGATTCCGGCGTTTTCGCGGGCAGCTCCTTCAGCGATTTCCATTTATTGATGCGTGTTTTTCCGCCCACGAACGTCCAGGCATAATCACAGAATGTACCGAATTCTTTCTGGACCGCCATGAACGGGCCGGTATTGTGGATCGCGGACTCGATCTTCAGCCGATTGCGGATGATACCGGCGTTATCCATGAGCTCTTTCACTTTCGCCGGACCGAACTTTGCCACTTTTTTCGGGTCGAAACCAGCGAAGGCCTTCCTGTAATTCTCCCTTTTCTTTAAAACCGTAAACCAGCTGAGGCCCGCCTGCGCGGCTTCCAGGATCAGAAATTCGAAATGCCGGTTGTCGTCCCACGTCGGAACGCCCCATTCCCGGTCGTGATAGTCGATATAGAGCGGGTCGCTCGAGACCCATCCGCAGCGTTTAATTTCTTTTGCCATGGTCGCTCCTGTCAGGCTCTCAAACGATGTTTTTCAAATAGGGAATTTTCTGGACGCTGTAAACCACCCCGAAAGAAAGCGAGTAAACCATAAGAGCATTCAGAGGAATCATGTATACGGGGTGGAACGAGTCGGATCTCAAGAAAAAACCGAGCAGTCCTTTCTCGAAAATATGGATGAAAACGGGATGAATAAGGTAGATCCCGAAGCTCGCCTTCGAGAGTTCAGCTACGAATTTCCTGGGCCCCGGCCATATTTTTGGTTCAAGCAATTGGCCCGCATGTTTCATGAGAAGAAAAAAAGACGCCGCGTAGAGGACGACGTTCGGCGACATATTGTCATAAAACAAGAGATGGACCAAATTGACAGGCGCGGAGATCAGATAAGTCCCGAGGACACAGAAAAGAAGGCTAGCAATCCAAACAGCAGCAACGGCCGGAACCATCGCGGAGGTATTCGCGCGCCGGATAAAATAACCGAGAACGAAATAACCGATGAATCCCTGCGCAGGTTCCACAGGAATGGAAAAGTCCAGCCCGGTATGAAGGAGATACGGGTCGATTCTTCCCAAAAAGGGAATAACGCTCGTGAGAATAAACCATAAAAACAAGAAATAGAGAATTACACGCTCGGACGCGTGAGCAGCAATGACGCGGAAGACCGGAGTGACGAGATAGAGACCGGCTATGAGATAAAGAAACCACAAATGGAAATAAACATCGTCGTTTATTATCTGCTTCGGAGCTTCCGTGAACGCTAGATCGGAGTCGAGAACCACTTTCTTCCATAGGAAATAAAAGAGGGACCATGCAACAAACGGGACAAAAATGCGGCTGAAACGCTTGCTGAAAAAGACGGAAATGCTTTCGGATTTCGGCAGAAGAAGCGCGCCGCTCACCATGACAAATACGGGAACGCAGCCGCGGGCAAGGGAGCTATAAATATTGCCGGCCCACCACCAGTCGCGAGGAAGCGTTTTCCAAGCCGTGACAACGTCAGCTGAAGTATGAATGAAGACTACGCCGAGAATCATGACGGCGCGAATGATCTCGACCCAGAATAGATTTTCCGGGTCACTCTTCTTTTTTTGAGTTTTCATGGGATCTTGCGTCACAGAAACCTTTGGTTGATTCTCGGATTTTACTTGTCCCGGTTTACAGTATCCGACGCGAAAGCGGGAAGGCAGACGGCAAAATATTCCGCGCCTCTTCCGGGTGAACTGTAGCGGACCCACTCGCCCGCTTTCGCGATGATCGCCTGGCCTTCTTTCACAATGTATTTTGCGCTTTCAAAATCGACGTGAAGTTCGCCTTTCAGAACGACCGTGTATTCGTCGAACTCAGGCCTCTGCCCTGGTTCCGTCCAGCCTGCGGGGCTTTTCATCTGGGCGATACTGACCGGGGACGTCTTTGAATTCACGCGGCCGATATATTCTCGGATGATCTTGGGGATATTGCCGTGGGCCTTGATCTCGGTCGGTTTGTCGATGAATACGGGCATGAGTCGCTCCTTTTTAAAATTACCTCATCAGCATAAACGGAAAGCTGATACACGCAACTGTTTTGTGGGGCCGCAAAAAAAAGGCCCGCAGCTTTAACGACTGCGGGCCGAACCGTATTCTTTAATTACAGAATTACTTCCTGTCTTCGAGCAGGCTTCTCAGCATCCACGCAGTCTTTTCGTGGGAGCGCATTCTCTGGGTGAGAAGATCAAGCGTGCTCTGGTCGCCCGCTTCTTCCGCGTTCGGAAATACGGAACGCGCCGTACGGAGTACCGCCGAATGTCCGTCGATGAGCGAGCGGATCATGTCTTCCGACGATTTGTCCCCTTCCTCTTCCTTGACCGTAGAGTACGTCCCAAGCTTGCTGTAGGACGGGACGATCACGCCGAGCGCGCGGATCCTTTCGGCAATTTCATCGACCGTGAGCCAGAGGTCTTGGTACTGCACCTCGAACATGACGTGAAGGGTCTGGAACATGGGCCCTGATACGTTCCAGTGGAAATTGTGGGTCTTGAAGTAAAGCAGGTAGGTATCGGCAAGAAAACGCGTCAGCCCTTCCGCAATTTCTTTCCGTGAGGATTCGTCGATTCCGATCTCAACAGGCATTTTTTGATTAGTGAGCGCCATAGAAAACTCCTTTTCTGGATAAAAATCCGGGCCGCTTTACTGCGGCCTCCAAGTTGAATGATGCCAGAGAAGAGGGCGGGAACCTAATAGATATTATGCATGAGGCTTATAGCCGCCGTAGAATGGGATGGCTGCTTATAAAGAGAATGAACGCGGACTGAAGCGGGCATAGCCCGGACAGAAACACGTAGAATATTCCCCCGCGCCGAACGCTTCTTCCAGCTTCCGGAACCGGCTTACTTGGCTTTCATCTCTCCGGCGAGGCTTTCGATCTCTTTATCCAGATGAAAAAGACCGCGGCCTTCGAGGCCCGCAATACTGATGCGGTCGAGCAGGTACTGGAACTGGTGTTCTTCCTCGTGCTGTTCGGCGACATACCACTGAAGAAAGTTGAAAGTGGAATAATCTTTCTCTTCAAGGCAGAGGGAAACGAGATCGTTGATGGATTTTGTGACCTGCCGTTCGTTATCGAGCGTGAGCTCAAAAACATTCTTGATCGATTCGTACTGGGAGGGCGGCTGCTTCATGGCCTGCACGATCGCGTGCCCGCCTGTGTCGGTGATATAGCGGAAAAGTTTCATCATATGAATGCGCTCGTCTTCGGCGTGCTGGTACATAAACCTGGCCGAACCGCGCAGACCTTTCGTGTCGCACCACGAAGCCATGGCGAGATAATAATGAGAGGCGTAGGCCTCGCTTCCGATCTGTTTATTGAGTGCATCCTGAATCTTTTTGCTCAGCATAATTGGCTCCTTTTAGTTTTTCTTGCCGGCGGTGATATTACTTCGCTTTGCCTTGGCTGGCCACGGCGTCCATGGCCTTTTTCACTTTTTCGGGGTCGCCGAGATAATAAGAACGAATCGGCTTCAGGTTCCCGTCAAGTTCGTAAACGAGCGGCATGCCGGTCGGAATATTGACTCCGAGGATTCCCTCTTCGCTCATGCTCTCGAGATATTTCACGAGGGCACGAAGGCTGTTTCCGTGTGCCGCGACAATCACTTTCTTTCCCGATTTGATCGCAGGCGCAATCTCTTCTTTCCAAAGAGGCAGAAAACGTTCGACCGTGTCTTTCAGGCATTCCGTGAGAGGCAGTTCGTTTTTTTTCAGGCCCGCGTAGCGCCGGTCTTTCCCAGGATAACGCTCGTCGCTCTCGTCGAGCGCGGGCGGCGGAATATCGTAGCTGCGGCGCCAGATCTTCACCTGATCCTCGCCGTACTTCGCGGCGGTTTCGGATTTGTTCATGCCCTGCAGCGCTCCATAGTGGCGCTCGTTCAAACGCCAGTCGCGGATGACAGGCGCCCACAGCAGGTCCATTTCATCCATGATGATCCAGAGCGTCCGGATCGCGCGTTTCTGGAGAGAGGTAAAGGCGATATCGAAAGTGAACCCTTCTTTTTTCAGGGCCTCTCCGCCTTCTTTCGCTTCCTGCCGGCCTTTGTCCGTGAGATCCACGTCGGCCCATCCTGTAAAAAGATTTTCCTTGTTCCAGACGCTTTCACCGTGACGAACGAGAACCAGCTTGTACATTCCGACTCCTTTGAAAAGGTACCGGTTCTCATAGACGTTTTTGAGCTGCTCATAAACGCTGAAGAACTCTTTACCCTAGATTGATAATGCTGACGCCGTACCTGACGGTCAGCTTACGAGAGTTTCTTTGACTCTCGATGCTACCATACTAAATCATTGAGTAGAACCGGTACCTCGGCGGTAGCGAGCGGCCATTATGCAACATCACACGCGGCCTTTCAAGCCCGGGCATGGCGGACACCCGTCAGCAAATCTGTGTCTTTTTCCAGTACCATTCCCAGACGGGTCCTTCCTCCGGATCACGCACCGTCCCCGCCATCCGGAACCCCGCCTTTTCGAGAACGCTCGTGGATGCGGAGTGTTCCGGAAGCGTCCGCGCGCTGACGGTCAGGGTCCGGTCTTCACTTCGTGCGATTCGGACAAGCTTTAAAGCCATCTCTGTCGCGATCCCCTGCCCCTCAAAACGAGGGAAGACATAGTAAGCGATTTCGACCAGACCCTCTTTGGGCGCACCTTTGAAACCGCAGACACCCGCAATCTGATTTTCGAAAACGGCAAAGTATCCAAGCCAGGGTTCCTTGTGGCCGATCACTTTATAATAGGCCTCATAATGAGCGCTCAGTTCCTCGACTTCCCGCGCATCGTAGGAAAAATCCGCCTTGAACGAACCGTCTTCTGAGATAGGTACAAAGGTTAATCGGTTCATAAAACTAGCCGGAACGCCTCACGGTTGATTTCGGGAACTGCCGCGTGATCGTCCGGAGATTTGGCCGGACCGTGATCATGTCTTTCCGATGCTGTGGGAGGCATGCCCGCCTTTCAGGATCTCGAGGACGCTGCGGAGCTTCAGCGGCAAGGGGGCTTCGAGGCGGAGCGGTTCGTCTGTCGCGGGATGTTTAAATTCGAGCGCCGAGGCGTGCAGAAAAAGACGACGGAGCCCCAGTTCGCGCTTCAAGACTTTATTAAGCGGGAAATTTCCGTAAATTTCATCGCCCGCGACGGGATGATGCCGTGACGCCGACTGCACGCGGATCTGGTGGGTCTTGCCCGTGAGGAGTTCAACCGAGAGAAAGGAAAGAAGCTGGCGGGAATAAAACCGTTCGACCGTGTACCGGAGTTTCGCGTTCGGTGAACCCGAGCGGACGATACGGGAGCGGACTTTCCCTTTCTGCCGGTCGACTTCGATCGAGTCATACCACTTTCCCGTCAAGGGCGTAACGCGTCCCGCGGTGAGCGCCGTGTAGTGTTTTTGAATACGGTCCTCTTCGAAAAGAGTCCTCAGTTTCTGGGCCATGACGCGGGAGCGGGCGGCAAGGAGGACGCCCGAAGTGTCCTGGTCGAGCCGGTGAATGAGCCAGATCGTGCCTTCCGGCGTTTCGAAAGACCTTTCGTCGAAGTCGTACTTGCCTTCGAATGCGCAGCGTTCGCGTTCTGCGCCGCGGCCCCCGCCCTTGGCCTGATTGGGATGGGAGAGAACGCCCTCGGCTTTATCGACGGCCACAAGCTCAAGCGCGTCATAAAGAAGGTGGCAGCGGCTCATGGTGGGAACTCGGGGTGCGCTCATGGCCGCAGAATAGCACAGCCGGGCTTAAAAATAAACGCCGCGGCTTCCGGCTGATATAATGACGGCCCTATTGAAAGGAAAGCGCCATGACCGAATATGAAAAAATGATCGCGGGTGAACTTTACAACGGGCTCGATCTGGAATTAACGCTCATGCGCAGGCGGACGCGCGAGCTTCTCGGTTCCATCAACCGCTCGTGCCAGGACCTCAAGGAAGGAGTAGAAGGCTTTGAACGTTTGAAGGATCTGTTCGGCGCTTTCGGCCCCGGACTCTGGCTCCAGCCTCCCTTTTATTGCGATTACGGAAAAAATATCGCCCTCGGCGAACGGGTCTATTTCAATTTTAACTGCGTCGTGCTCGATGTGGCGAAAGTCACGATCGGCTCGGGGACACTCATCGCCCCGAATGTGCAGATTTATACCGCCGGACATCCGCTCGACTGGCGTAAACGGAAAGAAGGACTCGAATTCGGCAAGCCCATTTCGATCGGCGAGGAAGTCTGGATCGGCGGAAGCTCCGTCATCTGCCCGGGCGTCTCGATCGGAAGTAAAAGCATCATCGCGGCGGGTGCCGTCGTTACGAAAGACGTTCCGGAAGGCATGATCGTGGGCGGCAATCCTGCGAAGATTATCAAGCCCGCTCCCGGCTATTGATCTCCTGCTCGTCCTCTATGAAAAAAATCTCAGCTTCGCCTGCGGTTTTTTTTCTTTCCACATTCTCCACGGCTATGCATATCGCGGGGGTTCGCCACTGCCATCACACCGATGCCTCACGCAGGAAAGTCCAAAAATCGCGCAGGTTTTTTAGTGAAACTCCCATGAGTGAATATTGCCAAAGCATGTCGCATTTCGGAGCACATCTTCACTTCCTTGTATTTCTTGGAGCGGATTTTGACTCGCAGATCGTGCATGAGAGCGTTGTTCCAAACGTCGATAATCCGATTCTCGCCGACTTTTCCGAGAACCATGTTTTCATAAAAATCCATGCAGCACGGAACGATTTTTCCATCCCACGTGATAACGAGGCTGAACCAGAGATAGGGACACGGCAGATACTTCGGCCGTACGAGCCGGGCCCATTTATCGCTGATATATCCGAAGCGCCCGCCCGTCACGCTCTCCGGGATGGACCCTGCAAAACGGTGTGGCGTCACGATCCGGAAATCGTCGAGCGGCTTGGCCCGGAAAAGGTCCCTGAATCTCTTCCGGTCCTGCCGTGTCGTTTTTTCCTGGACTTGCCTGAGTTCGATCACCTGAAGAAAGGTAAACGGTTTCGTGACGCCTTTCCACTTCTTCAGGTCGAGAAAGTAAAAAATGTTCTTCAGGGTTTTCTCGTACACCCCGCCCACGCGCACGGCTTCGTAGACTTCCTTCGTATAGCCGTCGAAAGAGAAGGAAACGAAATTCGGCTGGGCATCCACGATCTTTTCTGACATCTCGTCGGTGAGGAGCGTCGCGTTCGTTTCGAGTCTCACGCGAAGCCCCTTCTCGCGCGCGTACCGGATCATCTCGGGAAGTCCGGGGTGGATCGTCGATTCGCCGCGGAAAAATAAGTTGATGTCGACCGCAAAAAGACTGATTTCGTCGATCACCTTGCGGTAGAGATCCATGTCCATGAGACCGGGTTTCACCGTCGTGTCACGCTTTCCTGTCGGGCACATCGGGCAGCGGAGATTGCAATGGTTCGTGGGTTCGATCCAAAAACGGATAGGCGGGTGCGGACATTCCTCGAGCCCGCGCCGGTACTGGACGGAATTCGCGCGCATGCGTTTCAGATGGAGGAAAAAACCTTTCTGGATCATTGAGTCCGCACTTTTTTTGATTTTATTGATGCGCCAGAGAAGCTTCGACAGCTCTGGATTTGACGAGTCAGGGACTGAACCCTTTTGTTTTTCCCCTTGGCCCGCGTCACGGCACAGAGCAGGGAAAGGACCGGGCAGTCTGCGGCGTCGTTTGAAAAGTGGTTTTCATCGGGGAACTTGCATCATTTTCCGGCGCAGCCCGTTAGCATCAGTCTCAAATCTCAAGTGATGAGGCATTGGGGGTTTAATATTTTTTACATTCTGCACCTTGTGGGGGCCGCTTTCCATCCTTAAAATTCTCTGTTGAAAAAAAGCGGATCGGGTGTAATCTAGCTCCGCTCATGACGAAGAAAAAACAGACTCCTCGTAAACCGGAAGCATCCCACAGGCCGCGCGAAAAATGGGGCACCCGCATGGGCGTGGTGCTCGCCATGGCGGCAAACGCCATCGGTATCGGCAATTTCCTCCGCTTCCCCGTACAGTGCGCCCAAAACGGCGGCGGCGCGTTTATGATCCCCTACTTCGTGGCCTTTCTCCTGATCGGCATCCCGCTCATGTGGATCGAATGGGGCATCGGGCGTTTCGGCGGAAAGTACGGGCACGGAACGACTCCCGGCATGTTTCACTATCTCTGGAGCCACCCGGCCGCGAAATACATCGGGGCTATCGGCATCTTCCTGCCCTTCGGCATTCTCATTTATTACAACTATATCGTGTCCTGGACGCTCGCCTACAGCGCCTTTTCCCTCACCGGTAAATACCTCAGCGTACCCGACCATCACGCCATGGTGGAATTTCTCGCCGCCTATCAGGGGCGGGTCCATAACGAATATTTCACGGGTTACATGACCCCTTTTATTTTTCTATTCATTACGATCGGAGTCATGACGTGGATCCTTTCACGGGGCGTCGTCAAGGGAATCGAAACCGTAGCTATCTGGGGCGTCCCCGTCACTTTCGTGATCGGCGCTCTTCTCGTATGGCGCGTGGCGACGCTCGGCACGCCGGACCCGGCCTATCCGGACCGAAGTTTTCTGAACGGCCTCGGCTTTATGTGGAACCCCGACTTTTCGGCGCTGAAAGACAGCAAGGTTTGGCTCGCGGCGACGGGACAGATCTTTTTTACGCTCAGCGTGGGGTTCGGCTGCATTCAAACCTACGCGAGCTATCTTTCGGAGAAAGACGACGTCGTACTCTCCGGCCTTGCCACAGTTTCCACCAACGAGTTCTCGGAAGTACTGATCGGAGGATTTATCGCGATCCCGGTCACGGTCGCTTATTTCGGCGTGGCCGAAACCATGCAGATCGCCCACAGCGGTTCATTTGACCTCGGTTTCAACGCCATGCCGCTTATATTCCAGAAACTCCCGGCTGGACAGATATTCGGGACACTCTGGTTTTTTCTTCTCTTTATCGCGGGGTTATTGTCGTCAATCGCCCTCGCCCAGCCGATGATGGCTTTTCTTCAAGACGAATTCAAACTCTCGCGCAGGAGCGCGGCGGTCACGGTCGGCGGGCTTTGTCTTTTTCTCGCGATTCCTGTCGTGATCTTTCTCCGTCATGGATTTCTCGACGAGATGGATTTCTGGCTCGGTACTTTCGGCGTCGTTCTTTTCGCGTTCGTCGAAATCATTCTTTTTATCTGGGTCTTCAAACCGCATAACGCGTGGAAGGAAATCCAGATGGGCGCCGACATCAAAATCCCGCGGATTTTCTTTTTTATCATGCAGTACGTCACGCCTGCTTACCTCATCATCCTTCTCGGTGCTTGGCTCTCGGGCGACGGCATGGATATCCTCTTTATGAAAAACGTCCAGCCTGAAAACTATCCCTACATCTGGTTCGCCCGCTTCCTGATGACGGCAATTCTGTTTACGCTCTTCTTCCTGGTCTTTGTGGCCTGGCGGCAAAACAAGCACCGCATCCAGCAGAGGATCCCGGCATGACGCTCGCGGGCTGGATCTTTATGATCGTAAGCTGCGTTTCCATCACGATTCTCACCGCATACACTTACTGGAAGATGCTCACAAAAAAGTAACCGGGCAAGGTGCCGGCCAATGTATAAAAACTGCAGCATCGCCGTCATCGTCCCCTGCTATAACGAAGAGCGGCGCATACGGCGGGTTCTGGAAACCCTTCCGGCCTTTGTGGACAAAGTGCTGGTTGTGGATGATTTCAGCCGTGACCGGACTTGCGAGATTGTCCGGAAGTTCATGGAAAAGGACGCCCGAACCGAGCTTCTGCGGCATGAAAGCAATCAGGGCGTTGGCGGCCGCCCTTGCCTCCGGTTATAAACGCGCTCGGGACTGCGGGGCGGCAATCGCCGCAGTCATGGCCGGAGACGGCCAGATGGATCCAGAAGAACTTTTTTTGATACTGGATCCGGTAGTCCTCGGCGAGGCTGATTTCTGCAAAGGCAACCGCTTTATCAACCCTGCCTCCCGTGCCCGCATCCCGAAGTTAAGGCTCGCCGGCAACCTCTGTTTGTCTTTTTTAACCCGGCATATTTCAGGCTACCGGCATATTAATGATACGCAGAACGGCTACACCGCGGCGAACAGAAATGTTCTTGAAACTCTCGACTGGGACCGGCTGTATAAGAAATACGGCCAGCCCAACGACCTCTTGGTCAAGCTCAGCCTGCGGGGTTTCCGGATCGCCGAAATTCCTAATACCGCGATTTATCACGCCAGCGATCAATCTAAAATGAACATCGCCAGGGTTTTTCTACCCATAAGCTGGCTGATACTGAGACTGGCCCTGCAAAAAATGCTGGCCCTGCCCGTCAGGAAAGCCGCGGCAAAATGCTAAAAACGCAGCCGCCGATAATCGGAATAAGACTTCGGAAATTGATTCTGGCCGGGGCCGGGAGCGCGTTGATCCTGCTCCTGCAGTTTAGTTTTTTCAGCGCGCGGGCCGGGATGACTCCTGACTATTCGCTGAAGAACATAAGCGGACTCTACAAAGAGTCCTACCTGAAATTTTTTTATTTTTTTTATTACACGGGCTATTTTCCGATCGCCTCTTCGGACGACACTTTGGTTTACGACGAAGCCTCCGCGCGGCGTTATCTCGAGCCGGGTAGCGGACAGACTCTCAGCACCGAACACCATCACGCGTCGAGAGCGGGGGATTTCGGGAAAATTTTTCTTTTCTGGCCCGATGCACTCTTGAAAGGGTCTCCCGAAAAATCTTCTCTTCTCTCTTTTAATTTCCTTCTTTTCAGCGCGTCGCTTATTATCCTTTTCTGCTTTTTTCTCTACAATGGCCTCGGCCTCGCGGGGGCGCTTCTCGTCCTCACCGCCGGGTCGAGCCCGTTTCTACTGTTCGAGAATTACGGAAAAGACAACGTTTTCGGCCAGCTTGGGTCAGCGGCGCTACTCCTCCTCGCTCTTCATCTTCCTCAGATCCTGGGAAAGGCTTCCCGTTTCTGGATCTGGGCGGTCCCCGTGCTGAGTGCGCTCATCCTCGCTTTTTTTAAACAGGTCCGGCCCGAATTCGCCGTTCTTTTCATTTCTGTCCTCTTCGTCTATCTGTTTACGCCGGCCTCTCCTCTACGGCGTCGATTGCTGCAGCCCCTGATTTTTATTTTACTTTTTACTCTCTCGCTCACGGGCTGGGAAAGATATTGGGAAATGAAAAACAGCCAGGCGGTCCAAAAAGTCGAGGCGGCAGGCGGCTTTCCCTACAAGGGATCACGATATCTCTACCACCGCCTCTGGCATCCCGTCTGGTGCGGACTCGGGGACTTTGACCAGAAATACGGTTATGAGTGGCGCGACCGTACCGCCCATGCTTACGCGCTTCCGTTTCTCCGCGAAAGGCTCGGGAAGAATCTCACCCTATCCGGTGATAATTATCTGGAACAGACGTACGAGGGAAGCTCTCACCGCATCAAACCCGAAGACCACGGCGAATATCTCGCCATCCTCCGCGATAAAGTGCTTGGCGACATCAGGCGTGATCCCGTGTGGTACGCGGGCATTCTCATGAAAAGAGCGGCGCATATTTTTCGTGAGACAACTCCTGTAAGAATCGGCGTCTCGAACCATTTCGTGACGATTCCATTTTCCGGTTTCCTGACGCTGCCGGTTCTCGCGTGGCTTCTTCGGCGCAGAGACTGGCAAAAAATCCTGCTCATCGCGTTTACCGTTCCCCTCAGTCTTCCCGCCCTTCTGATTTACTCGGGGGGCGGACAAACCTTTCATTCCTTATTTCATCTGGCGGTGTTCGCACTGATTCCCTGCATCGTTACCGGCCTTTTTAGAGAACGCGCGGGCAAAGCGGCCGGGCAGGCGTCATGAGTAAAATCGAATTCCTGATTTTAGGCGGAGGCGTCTCGGGGCTGGCCTGTCAGCGCGCCCTTCAGAAAGCAGGGCAAAAAAACACGATCCTCGAGGCCGGCAAAAATCCCGGAGGACTTTCACGGTCGGAGCAAGTTGACCGCTTTACCCTGGACCAGGCAGGCCACATGCTCCACTTGACGCGGTCTTCCACTCCCGCAGACATTCCGTTCGCGGGCCTGAATAACGCGGACTGGGAAAGAATCCGCAAAAAGGCCTTCGCCTGGCTCGGCGGTAGACTCGTCCGAGCACCGGTTCAGTATCATCTTTGTGATCTTGGTGAACCCCTTGCCGGCGAATGCGCGTCTTCTTATCTCGAGCGGCCGCCGGAAGACAACGTCAACTTCAAAAATTATCTCGTGTCCGGTTTCGGAAAAAAGCTCTCCGAATTGTTTTTGATTCCCCAGAATGAAAAAAATCTGGCTATACAACTCGACCTGTTGTCCGTGGACTCGGTGAAACGTTTTTTCCCTCCCCCGGTTGAACGCTCGATTCTGCAGGGAATCAAAGGCGGCTCCGCCGGTGCTGAGGAATATAACTCCATTTTCTGGTATCCGAAAAAGGGCGGCATGGGGCTTCTTGCAGAAGGACTCGCCGGGGGCTGTGAAAACGTGCGTGCCGAACACCGCGTGTGTGCCGTCGATCTGGAACGGCGTGTTTTGAAATGCGCCAACGGTACGGAATGGAGCTGGACGCACCTGATCTCTTCGCTTCCGCTTAAAGAATTCTGCCTGCTTACCAAAGACGAGGCCTTGCGGAGAGAAGCCTGCAGGCTCAGTCAAAGCAGCGTGCTTGTTTTCAATATCATCCTGAATCGGCCGCTTGAGGGTCCCTTGAGCGGCGTCCACTGGGTGTACACCCCGGCGAAAGAAATTCCCTTTTACCGCGCAGGTGTTTATTCAAACCTGAGCCCGTCTCAAAACGATCCCGGCGCTGCGCGTCTTTACGTCGAAACCGGTCTGCCCGAAACGAACGAACTCTCGTCCTCCGAAGAAGCCGCTTTAAGAGATCGCGTGGTGGATTCGCTCGAAAGTCTCGGCTGGCTCCGCAAAAAAGATATTCTTCATTTGCTGCCCCGCCTGATTCCCTGCGCCTACGTGCATTACACGCCGGCGCGCAGAACCGCGGTCCCCTTCATTACGGAAAGACTAACGCGTTCAGGGGTTAGTCTCATCGGAAGATACGGACGCTGGGAATACAGCAGTATGGAAGATTCCATTTATTCGGGGATCGAAACGGCGCAGGAGTTCGCATGACGGATTTTTCCGCAGTCGTTCCGGTTCACCAGGAAGCGGGAACGCTGGAGAGTTTTGTCGAAGATTTTCTCCGCCTGATGAAACAGGAAGGCTTCGAAACGCGGTGCCGGGAAGTTTTTCTTATCGAGAACGGTTCGTCCGACGGCACAAAAGCCGCGTGCGCCCGGCTCGCAGCCGCTCACCCGGTCGTGAAAACCTTATCGATCGGGGAACGCTCCTACGGCGAAGCTCTCAGGCAGGGAATCCTGCGGGTGTCCGGAAAATATCTCGTCATTCTCGAATGCGATTTTCTCGATTTCGGCTTCGTGAAACAAGCGCTGAAATATCTCGACGAAGATACCGCAGATTTCATCCTCAGTTCCAAAAACTGCGGGCGCGTTGGTCTGAGCCGGCCATTCACCAGACGCGTCCTGACCTCCGGTTTCAACGGCCTGCTGAAAAAGATGTCGGGTTATCCGGGGTCCGATACGCGCGGCCTCAAAGCGGGCACGGCGGAATTATTCCGTGAACTCACGGGACTCGCTCAAACAGGCGGCGAGATCTTTCAGACAGAACTCGTCCTCCTGGCCTGGAAGACAGGAAGGAGAATCCGGGAAATTCCTCTTCCGGTTCCGGAAAAGAGACGCACCCGCTTCGGTGTGATACCGCGAAGTTTCAGTATGCTCCCAGCGTTATACAGCCTCAGAAAATCGCTCAGCCGCTTTCGCGGCTGGGATTCCGAATAGCAAGGCTGAGGATCGGCAATTTTCTTCGCGGTTACACGGGAAATCTACAGACCGGGATTTTTTTCAGGCTGGAGAACGTTGGCGGGAGAGCCTGCCATAAAGGCCTTGATGTTTTCGACCGTGGTCTGGAGGATTCTCTCGACCGCCTCTTTTGAGCAAAAAGCCATGTGCGGCGTATAGATAACGTTTTCGCGGTGAAGCAGTTCGTGGTTTTTTAAAGTGGTCTGCAGGCGGCGCCAGTGGCCTTCCGTTTCTTCGGACTCGAGCAGCCTCTTTTCTTCCAGCAGGTATTCTTCCTCCTCAAGGACGTCAAGGCCCGCTCCGCTGAGGATCTGCTTATCGAGAGCCTCGACAAGCGCGTCCGTATCGATCAGCCCTCCGCGCGACGTATTAATCAGAACCGCTCCTTTTTTGATCAGCCTGATATTTTCTTTGTTGATGAGGTGGCGGGTGGCCGGCAGGTAAGGCGCGTGGAGGCTGATAATATCGGAACGGCCCAGGAGTTCTTCCAGAGAGACGTAATCAAAGTTGAGAATTTCAGCGAGAAAGTTCTGTTTCTTAACGTCATAGGCGATCACTTTCATTCCGAACCCTGCCGCCATGCGTATGACGTGCAGACCGATATGACCGCAGCCGACCACGCCTAAAGTCTTACCCTTGAGATCGAAGCCCATCAATCCTGAGATCGAAAAATCATTCCGTGCCGTCCGAAGATAGGCTTTCCTCAGATTCCGTGAAAGAGAAAGGATCAAAGCGAAGGTATGCTCCGCGACCGTGTTTTCACCGTAAACCGGAACGTTTGAAACCGGCACGCCTTTCTCTTGAAAAGTTTTTAGATCGAGGTGGTCAAAACCCGTGGAACGGGTCGTAACGAACTTCAAGGCGGGCAGAAGCGCGATTAATTTCCGGTCGACCTTCGAATTAATGAAGACCGAAAGAACGCTTGCTTCACGCAGCTCCTCGGGCAAATCTTGTGCGGCCTCTTCAAAAAAACGCACGTCCTCACTGCCCAGCATTTTTTTTACAAGCTCTCTTTCCCAGGCGTCTTTTATTTCGGTAAAGGCGATCATGCTGGGGCTCCTGAATACTCATATAAAGCGTCTGTGGTTCAAAAAGGAATCAAAGCCGGGGGAAGGTACAGCCGCAGTCCACGCGAGCGGGTTAATTCTTTTTCAGCTCGGCGGCAAGGTGGGCGACGGTTTCCTTGGCGGAACCGAAAAGCATCATGGTCTTGGAATTAAAAAAAAGTTCGTTTTCCACGCCGGCAAAACCCGTAGAAAGACCGCGCTTCAGAAAAATGATCTGGCGCGCCTTGTCGACTTCGATGACGGGCATGCCATAGATCGGGCTGCCGGGGTTCGTCTTCGCGGCGGGGTTCACGACGTCGTTGGCGCCAATTACGATCGCGATATCGACCTGGGCCATTTCGGGATTGATCTCGTCCATCTCGATCAGGTTATCGTAGGGAATGTCGGCTTCGGCCAGAAGCACGTTCATGTGGCCCGGCATGCGTCCCGCGACGGGGTGGATCGCGAATTTTACTTCGATGCCCCGCTTCGTGAGGTTGTCGAAAAGTTCGCGCACCTTGTGCTGGGCCTGCGCCACGGCCATCCCGTAACCGGGAACGATCACGACTTTCTGGGCTTCTTTCAGGTACTCGGCCGCTTCTTCGGCGGTCACGGAGCGATGGATCTTCTCCCCTTCTTCTCCGGGAACGACTTTCTGGGCCTTGCCGAACGCGCCAAAGAGAACATTGGTGAAAGAACGGTTCATCGCCTTGCACATGATGATGGAAAGAATCAGGCCGCTCGCACCGTCGAGTGCGCCCGCGATAATCAGCAGCGGGTTATGCAGCACGAAACCCATCGCGACGGCGGATAAGCCCGCGTAGGAATTAAGCAGCGAAATGACGGTCGGCATGTCCGCGCCGCCGATCGGAAGCACGAGGAGAATACCGAAAAGGAGCGCCAGAACCGCGACTCCGATAAACATCCAGCTCTGCGTCGGGTCCATCACGAGAAACACGCCAAGGATCACCGCCGCGCCGAGAATCGAAAAGTTAACGAAGTTCTGGCCGGGGAATGTCATCGGTCTTCCCGAGATCACTTCCTGTAGTTTCAACGCCGCGATGATACTTCCCGTAAACGTCACGAAACCGAGAAGCACTTCGAAAACGATCGCGCCCGTGATGAAGGGCGTAAGTTCTGCTTGGGAAAAGGTGTAGTACTTACCGACACCGACGAGCGCTGCGGCAAGCGCGCCGAAGGCATGCGAGAGAGCGGTTCGCTGCGGAACGGCCGTAATCGGGACCGCGGCGAGAGGAATGCCCACGAGCGTTCCGAGTACCATGGCGACAGCGATCGCCGTAAAGCGGTCGACGCTCGGGCTGAGCAGAGTGCCGCCGACGCCGAGCAGCATCGCGGCGATGCCGGCGTACACGCCTTTGCGGGCCGTGACCGGAGAATTCATCCAGCGCAGAGACATGATAAAGAGCGCGCCGGCAACGATGTAGGTGAGCTGCGTGATCATGCTTTTTTGCTCTCTTCTACCGGTTTACGCTTCTTGAACATCTTGAGCATGCGGTCGGTGATCAGAAAACCGGAAACGATGTTCGTCATCGAACAGAACACCGCGATCGAGCCCAGGATCGTGCCCAGTTTCGATTCGTGTTCGGCTGAACCCGCGACGAGGATCGCGCCGACGATACAGATCGCGCTGATCGCGTTTGTCAGCGACATGAGCGGCGTATGCAGAAGCGGAGAAACTTTCTTGATGACATCGAGGCCCACAAAAGTCGAAAGCATGAAAATCATGAGACCGCTGATGAAAAAATCGTTCATGATTTGAGCAGTCCTTTGACGCGCTCGTTGACGATCTGGCCGCCGTGGGCGACGCAGGCGCCTTTCAATATATCGTCGTTGAAATCGAGATTCAGCTTGCCGTCCTTCACGAGAAGCCCGAGAAGGGAAAGAATATTGCGGGAATAGAGCTGGCTCGCGTGAACCGGCATGGATGAGGGCAGATTCACCGGGCCGATGAGGCTGACGCCGTTCAGAACAACGGTTTCCCCGGCTTTCGAACCTTCGACGTTGCCTCCCTGCTCGGCAGCCATATCGACCACGATGGAGCCCGGCCGCATGCGCGCCACCATCTCTTTGGTCACAAGGACAGGTGCTTTCTTGCCCGGCACCTGCGCGGTCGTGATCACGATATCGGACGCCGCGACGGTTTCCGCCAGCGCTTCCTGCAGCTTCTTTTTCGTATCTTCGCTGACTTCTTTCGCGTAGCCGCCTTCGGCTTTCGCGTCGACTTCGATTTTCGCCTCGACGAACTTCGCTCCGAGACTCTGCACCTGCTCTTTGACTTCAGGACGGATATCGAAAGCGCTGACCACGGCACCAAGGCGCCGGGCGGTCGCGATCGCCTGAAGCCCGGCGACGCCCACGCCGATCACGAGCACTTTCGCGGGCGGGACGGTGCCTGCCGCGGTCGTGAGCATGGGAAGGTATTTTCCGATCGCGTTCGCGGCCGTGAGGACCGCTTTGTACCCGCCGATATTTGCCTGGGATGAAAGCGCGTCCATACTCTGCGCGCGGCTCGTGCGGGGAATGAGTTCCATGCTGAAAGCCGTGACCCCGCGCCCGGCGAGCTCGGCGCTGATAGAAGGTTCGGCGAGAGGATTCAGGAAACTGATGTAGACCGCGCCCTGTTTGAGGCGGCTGATTTCAGAAGGCGAAGGGGCGGCGACCTTGACGATGATTTCGGAAGAAGAGAAAATTTCATCGGCCCCGGCGGCGACGGATACTCCCGCCTTTTCGTAATCGGCATCAGAGAAATTGGCTTTCTGACCCGCGCCGCGCTCGACGCTCACCTGGTGGCCGGCTTTAATCAGCTTCGCGGCCGTTTCCGGAACCAAAGCGACCCGGTTCTCACCCGCCTGGACTTCTTTGGGAACACCGATAATCATGAAACAGCCCTTTAGTGGATACTATAAAAAGTTGTATGGGGCACAATCATAAGCACCTCCCCGCTCAAGTCAATACTTTTTCAGGGCAGTGCGGCGCGCGGCATTCGGCGGAATTAAATCATCTGGCGGCGGAGAGTGAAAAGTAACGAGAAACGGAGGAAATAGCGGAGGTAAAGCGCCGGGCGGAGATCCGCCCGGCTATTGTGATGCAAATCGATCGATCAAAAATTATTTGGGATCTTTCGCAGGAGGTTTTTCGTTCAGGTTAACCGTGGGGTTCGGCAGGTTGCCGTCGATCAGGACGTAACCTTCTCGCGCGAGCCAGCCTACGGCCATGAGAACGGTTTCTTTGGGCGCTTCGACGCCTGCGACGATCGCTTTCAAAGTCGCTTTGCCATCGTTTTTGTCCAGAAACCGCCAGACTTCTCCGGCGCAAAGGCCGATCCAGGTAATCATTTAATCCTCCAGCGTTGATCGAGTGACTCTACTCATTTACATCTTCGTAATAGTACGGGCGTCTCAAGGAGACCGGGAAAAGGAACGTCATCATAACAGGTACGGCAGCCGCGGGCCACAATAGATTTTATACCCGTCTAAACCGGCATGAGGCCGGCAGTTTTCATTCCTGCTCTGCTGATTACTTTTTTCCGGGAGCAGGCGTCTCATTCGCAGAGCCGGACTCCGCTTCCGTGTTTTCGTCCTGGGTTTCACTGGCCGGCGTAAGAACCGTGGCCTGAGTGGCAATCGGGACAGCTTTTTCCGCGAGAGCGGCAGACGGAAAAGCAGGAAACACGGAAGGAATCGCAAGTAACGCGGCAAGCATCATTTTTTGAGTCGAGACTTTCATAAGTTCTCCTTGAGCTTAACGGTGTATGATTATAAAGTCAGAAGCCGCCGCCGCCAATAGTAAACTTTTTGCGTGAAGATTCAAACGGCCGGTAAACTAAATCTCCCCTTCCCAGTCTTTCTCCGCCCTCTGCTTCCAGCGTTCCCGGATGGCCGTGAATTCCCGGGGATCGAGCGGCCCCCGGGCCAGGAGGCATGCGTTTTCCTGCCAGCGGCCCGGCTGCTGCGTCCCGACGATCGCGACAGTAACGCCCGGCACGGCGAGAGTGAACCTCAAAGCGTCAGCAACCGACTCCCCCATATCTTTTTTAAGGAAGTCGTAATCGAGTTTCTGAAGCCGATCCCAGTAGGTCACCCCATAAAAATCATCGGGTGGCCTCGTCTTGTGGCGCCAGGCGGCATTCGCCACCGGCCGTTTTGCGATAACTCCCATATTCTGTTTCACCGCTTCGGGAAGGACGGTATCGATGGTTCTCTGCTCAGCGATATTGATTGAGGTCTGCAGCGTGTCGAAGCGGCCGCTTTGCACCGCAAAAAGAGCTGCCTCGTTATCCCCGCTGTATCCGATGAACCGCGTCTTTCCCGACCGCTTCGCGCGTTCCATGAAGTCGAGGATGTCTCCTCTCTCCAGGATGTCTTTCGGGCAGCTGTGAATCTGGAAAAGATCGAGATAATCGGTCCTCAGGCGCGTGAGGCTGAGGTCCAGACTTTCTTCCATGCGGGGGATGTCGTCCCAGTCAGGATGCTCGTAACCGCGCGAGTGGCCGCATTTACTGAAGAGGTAAAAATTCTTGCGCCGTCCGGAGACCGCTTCGCCGAGGAGTTCTTCACTTGCCATGTAGCATTCGGCCGTGTCGATGACATTAAGCCCCGCGTCGAGCGCGCTATCGAGAAGTTCGCGGACGCGCCCCACCGAAGCTTTACTGAAACCCACTTCGGCGCCCCCGAAGCCGAGAATGCTGACTTCAAGTCCGGTTTTGCCAAAGATTCTCTTTTCCATGATACTCCTCGGGGTTGATCAATGAGTGGCGGGGTAGGTTCGGAATGTCAAACGGGGGGAAGCAAAACCTCGGGCGGTTTCGCTGCGTTTTCAGAAGGCGCGGTATTTTCATGCTTTGGGTTTTCATCCGCCGACCAAATCGGAAGAGTGGGCCCCAGCAGGAGCACCTCGATGAAAAATGCCACGAACCGGATCATAATAAGTCTTCGCATGGGCGTAACTTAAAGGAAGCAGCGTAATTTGTCTATGCGGACAATCCTGAAAAAGCCGGCCGGATCAATCCTGATATAACTTCTTAGGCCGAAGCTGCTAATGCAACGAAGAAATAATTATTGGGGGGGGTCAAAACGTCTTTCTCAATTCGACATCGCCCGAAGCGCCAGGCCGTTTGTTTCCGGCGGGGGCCGTCATTTCGACGCTGCCGGTCAGATGGAGTCCTGAGGCGAGATTGATGGAGAGTCCCATGCCGGTGAGAGGCGAAATAGTTTGCCGGTCGACGGCGTCCGCTTTTTTCGCGACGCCGCAGAAGAGCTGCATGTTCATCCGGTAGCGGCGTTCGAGATCGCGGCTGAGATCCGTCCCGACGCGAAGCTCCTGGGCCTGCCCCTCGGCGTCTTTCATGCCGACGTCGACCGAGGCGTACGGAGAAACGTCGATATCCTTGTACTCGAGTCCGTAATCGAGTCGCATCCGGTGCTTCTGTTCGTTTTCGCGCAGATCGAGCGGTCCAGCTGCTTTCGAATTTCTGTAATGGTAGTGCGCTTTCCAGCCGCGGTATTGATTTCTTAGAAAGAATGATAATACGTCCCGTTCACTGATACCCGCCGAGACCTTGTTTGCTTCTTCATACTTCGTGGTGATCTCTATATTCTTCAGCACCTCCGGGCCGGGCGAAAAAGGTTTAACCGTGACGCTTGCGGCGGGATTGCGCGCGCCGGTCGCCGCGAGAGTTTTAACGGAGGCGTCAGCGTGGAGACGCTCACTGAAGCGGTTTGAAAAAGAGAAAGTGCCGGACTGCGGCACGGGCATGGAATCCTCCAGACCCGCGGGGCTCGCGCTTTCGTAATTCGCGTGAAGCTTCCCCTCGCCAAGAAGATGGTTGAAGGAAGCCGTGTTTTGCAGGACAAGGCGGTTGGACAAGGCCGTTTGATCAATCTCACCCGCCCGGCCGCGGCTCTCTTCGTGACGGGTCCGCATCATCTGGCTATCGAGAAATTCATAAAGGTTCGCCCTGGCTTCGAGGCCGTAAACCGTCCTCTCGAATCCGGGACGCAGGGCGGTCCCCATATCTCGGGTCTGAATCACGGTCGTGCCGGCGGAAAAACGGAGTGGCGGAACGTTCCCGGCGGGAACGTTCCATTCTTTCGCCGTGCTTTCTTTAAATACCTGCCTCCGGTGATCCAGCTGCATCGCTTTCGATTCAGTTCGTACCCTGGGTCTTTCGATGCGGGCGGTCTCGGGTTCCGGAATAAATCTTTGCCCCACGCCGGAGTGCGGCAGGTTTTCGATTTGAGACGCCGCCAGAGGACGCGCGCTCTCTGCCTCCGCAAGACGTTCATAAAACCAGGCGGTATCCCAGGCCTCGAAACGCCGGTGAGGAAGATTTTTATAATGAAGCGTACTCCCGGCGTTTTCAGGTCCTGCTGCCGCGCCGCGGAGCCTTTCTCTTTGTTCCACAAGAAGGTTATTCCAATTGATTCCCGGGGAGGTAAGTCTCGCGTCCAGCACCGAATTACCGGGTGCTTTTTCGCGCAGGACGGAGGGGCCGTCAATCTCGACGGCGGAGGTTCCGGAACGCGATTCAAGGACGGCGGGCGCCATGCCCGTTAGATTCGCAGAAGTATCGATGCCCTGGGTGTGAGAGTTCCGGGCAGGGAAGAGAGCAAGTAAGAGGAATAGGCCTGACGTCAACCAGGGCGTTCTTTTCATCATCACCGCCGTTCAGGTATTTAGTCTAAGGGGTCTTTCCTGATTTACGGCCAGGCCGGAAGCGTTACTGAAGCAAAAGTTCCACATGCCTCCAAAAAAGGGGGAAACCTTAGGTCTTTCCGATGAAGTCAGGGGGAAAAAAGCCTAACCCTGCTTCAACGCAAAACGCCTGTCGTCGATGAGCCGCCCGCCGAGAGTCACCCGCACCCGCCAGACCCCCGCGCGTTCTTTCAAGGGGAATTTTTTTAAAGCGAGCAGGGACGACATCCGGCTGCCGGACCCGGGCCCGGTCTTGAAATCCGTCTCGTAAACTTTTATAGCAGCGGGCGAAAACCATTCAATATGGAACTCGGGGCGCTGAAAAGCCTGCTTCGCCGATTCAAGGCCGCTCAGCTCGACGAACCAGCAGACTTCGTCCAGGGCCGGGTCAAAAACCAGCGAGCCGCTTCCGCTTCCCGCCCGTTTCGCGAAGAAAGAACATTTCCAGGTCAGGCCGTAGGAAAGAATCCCGAGGCCTCCGTGATCGAGCTGCGAACCAGGCACGAGGCCGAGACCCGAGTCCTCGCCCGCCCTCTCCAGAAAGGAAAAGGGTGCGGGTGCGGGCTGCGCGGCGAGCGCTTCCGCCTTCTTTAAAGCCATGATAACGCGGTCACTGGTCACGGGATGAATGCGCACGATCGAGTCCGGACTCGTGCTCAGAATTTCAATCGACATTCTTTCGAGGACGCGGGCCGCTGCTTTCGGATCAAACCCTGCGCTGTGCATAAGTTCGAGGGCGTCATCGTCCGCTGCGAGCTCTTCGGCTTCAAGAAAGATGCGCGTGTTCATGTGCGCCTTCGCCTGGACGGGATCGAACGTGCCGCTCACGAGCCCGGCAAGGAAACTGCCGCCGCGCGTGCCGATCTTCGCAACTTTCCTTTCTTCCCGCGTCATCGCCTGCACGGTGTACTGCAGAGCGCGGACATGCGCGATTTCGTGAGCGATGAGAAAAGCGAGTTCGTCCTCGCTTTCGACAAACCTCAAGAGAGGATTCGAGAGGATGATTTCTCCGTAGAGGCTCACGCCCGAATACACTTCGAGAAGGCCCGGATCCACAGAGGCGGGAATGTCGCGCACGAGCTCGAGAAGCGGCAGCCGGTGCATGCTCTCTTTCCCTTCTCGCGCCGTTCCGAGCGTGATCCAGCTTTCCTTGGGGGCTTCGCGGACAAAACGGTCGAGATGTCCCGCCGAAGTCACCGCAAGCCCGTTGAACGAAGTGATGGCGTCGCCCGCCAGAATGTCCGCGGCCGCGGGGAGGAAATCTTTCAGAACCCCCGTGATCGCCGCGTTCTGCGAACCCGAAAGAGCGCGGTTCTTTCTGATGGCTCCCGGAAGGTCGTCGTAAATAAAAGGCAGCGTGCGGGTCTCGGGCGGCTGGAGAAAAGTGCTGAGCCATTGCTTGGGCCCTGATTCGGCAGGCAGTGCGAGCTCAAGGCGGTAAGCTATGGAAGACGCGCGGATCTGCTGTTCGGAAAGAAAATCCAGTGATTCCTTTTCGAGCACGGGATCAAGGCGCGCGGCCGGCGGGCTTTTTGGAGCCGCGCACGAAGACGCCATGAAAGAGAGCGCGAGCAGCGCGGCCAGAGCAGAACGCGGCGCGAAAATCATGGCTTCCCCGCGAACTGCTCGAGCGCGGCCATGCGCTCCGAGCTGGTGGGATGTGACGAGAGCATGTGTTTTTTCTGCGTTGCGGGCAGCTCGACCGCAAAACGTTTTATGAAACGGCCGGCAGCCGCGGGATCAAAACCCAGTTCTTTCATACGGCGGGCCGCGTAGACGTCCGCCGCGAGTTCCATTTTCTGGGAATACGGCGCCTGCGCAAGGCCCTGGATCAGGGAACCCGCGCTGCTCCCGGGGCCCGGCGCGAGCTGGTCGAGAAGGGCCCCCAGACTCGCGGCGGCGGTAACAGGTGCAGGCTTTTCGGTAAACGTTTTCAAGCGGTGGCCTTCCAGAACATGGCCCAGTTCGTGCGCTATGATAAAAGTGAGTTCTTCTTCCCCCGCCGCGAAACGAAGCATCTGCGTCGAAACGGCCACGATCTCTTTTCCGTCCGTGTAAGCCGCGACTTCGGACGTCTTGCCGTCCACGAGAAAGCGGATTTTTTTCGCTGCGCGCACGACCGGAAGTTCTTCCTCCCAGCTGTTTCCATGCCTCGAAAAAGAAGCCCGGATCTTTTCTTTATCCGGATTTTCCTTCATGAATTTGCCGAGGTCTTTTTCATTGCGGATGGGGACCCCGTCGAGCGCCTCCAGAATATCGCCCCGAATGGCCTTCAGGTCTTGAGGCGCAAGACCGCGCAGCACGCCGACGACGAGGATTCCTTCTTCCGGCGAATCGGGAAACATTTCGCGTATCGCCTTGCCGGTTTCGGCCAAAAGGATCGGGATTACGGAGTCGGTACCTTCCCCCTTTTTCTGCTGAAGAATCCGGTAACCGATCGAAGTCACTTCGGTCACGTTGTCAAAATAGAAATTCATTCTTTTGCGCTCAAGGGCCTGCTCGTAAATGGAACGTTCTTCCTTGGTGACCGAAGAAAATTTCATCGCGCAGGCGGAGGCGAGAAGACCTATAAACAAGAATGAGAAAATTGTCGGGAAACAGGATTTCATCTGCCAATTCTACGGGGCGCATTGTGCAGAGGCAACGGCTTTGTTTTCAAGAAATGCCCTAAGGAAAAATACCCGGCTGGCCACACTTAAAACCGGCATGCCTGCCTATGCAGGCATTTCGCACCTGATCCAATGATGGTGCGACTGCTTACGCAGTCATTTCATCTCTTTTTTTGAAGGCGTGGAAACGCTGGACGGTTTCGAGAAGGATTTCGGGCCGTACAGAAGCGATGATGCTGTGGACGCCCGCGCTGTTCATGAGGATCTCGGCCGTCCGCTCGTCCGCCTCGACGACTCCGTGAGTGTAGGCGACGACGCGCAGGATTTTCGGCCAAACCAGCCCCTGAAGACGGGAAGCAATGAGAAACTCGGGCCCGTTCAGGCTCGGTGAGCCGACTTTCATGAAAACGAGGTCAGGATGGATGGTTTTGACATCGCGGGGAAGGTCCTCGATTTTCTTTGTACGCGTGACCGGAAAACCTTCCTGCGTCAGGGCCTGCGCGATGACGTCATAGCAGTTGTCCTGGTCTTCGGCTAGAAGAATGCGGAAATTTTTGTCCCCGGCACGAAACGCGGCATTTTTTTTTACTTCGTGCGCGGTAATGATGCGTTTGACTTCACCGACCAGATCGTCCACCGCGAAAGGCTTCGAGAGAAATCCGTCGACATGAAAACCGCGAAAGAGATTTTTCAATTCGTCCCGTCCCGTGAAAACGAGGACGGGATATTTGGGACGTCCGTCGACTCTGCTCGCGACGGCACTATGATAAAAAGCCACGCCGCCCATATTAGGCATATTCATATCGAGAATGATCAGTTTGGGATGGATCTTCTGCAGGGTTTCGACGGCTTCCCGGCCGTCGGCAGCGAGAACCACTTTGTAGCCTTCGCCCGTGAGAACGGTTTCGAGTATATCGCGGATATCTTCCTCGTCGTCCACCACCAGAATAGTTTGATCCGTAGGATTCATTTTCCTGCACCCGGAGACCTGTGCGGCGGCCCATGAAGTCAGCCGCCCTTTACCGGAGCCGCTGCCCGCGGAGAGTCCGGTGCCCTTCAGGTCTGATAAAAGTATAGCTCTGCTGCGCGGGCAGCCGGGCCGCCGGCTCGTTTTTATCTTTGAAACGGGTTTGCGAAATAACAATGTTTATAAGGAAAGAGCGGTTTTATGCGGTTTAAAGCCCTGATTACCAAGCCGCTCGGCACTGCGGCTCTAGTAGGAAAACCATGGGCTCACCAATAACGCTTATCTTTCAAGATTTCGACCGGTCCGCCGGAGCGTCCCTGGGTGCGGAATCGGCGGCCGAATCGCAGCCTGTGGAAAAGGTGGCGGTAAAAAAGAGAAGAGAATACCAGCGGGCGGAATGTTTCCAGCAAATGTTCGAACCCGTTCCATCGAAGCCGGGAGGAAAGGGCTGAACCGTCCGCGTGGGGGTGCGAAAAAAGCCATTCGATCGCCCTCATGTTTTTGCGGTCCGAAAGTTTGACGGGGTGAAAGCCGTCGTAATGTTTGCGGTAAAGAAAGCGCCACGCGCTGAAAGGACCGGTCCTTTTATTGTTGTAAATGTAATAAAAATTGAGGTTCTCGATCTCGTCCGTGATCCCGCGGAGAACGCACGGCACGGCGATCTCGAGAAAAACTTGATGCCGCGACATGATTTCCGCAATTTCGACGAAACGCTCCGCCAGATGCGCCGGAACGTAATAACAGTCGCTCGCTCCCCGGATTACCGGCATTTTTTTTCCGGTAACGCGCCGGAGGTTCTCGCGCAGCGTTTCAGGCAGTTCTTTCCACGCTTCGCGGTAAGCAAGTAGTCCGGAGGAGTGCTTCCAGAAAGGAAAAACCGGGTCCTCCTTGACTTCATCGGATTCAAACGAAGCCATCCAGGTGTCCGACAGCGGGCCGCACCAGACGGCCTTCTTGTCAAAACGGAGCAGCCGCCAGTAGTTGAGGATCGCGTCGTCCATGAGAAAAAGATATCCTTCGCAGCCGGGATTGCGCCGAATCGCGTCGATCATACTCCGGTAGCTGAAGTAACCTCTTTCCTGGTCGATCTGATGAAAACCGATCCCAGGCGCGGGCTGCTTTGAGTCGGTATAGAAAACAATTTTGGGGAAGACGCCGTAGAGCTTATAGAGAAAGCGGCTTGATTCATAATGCGGGTGGCTGTAATTGACGACAAGGCAGATCGATCGAAAAAAATCGCCGGCGCCGGCCGCTTCGGCGTTCATCTCTTGGCGAGAACGGCGAGGCCGTTGTAAACGGCGTGGTTTACAAAGTTGTACCCTCCCCTCAGGGCGCATTCCTCGGCAACTTCACCGAGTCTCGGGATCCAGATCGTATCGTCGACGAGAATGAGGCGGCAGCCGAGACGCATGGCGCTTTCGAGATCCGCGCGGCAGCCCGACTCGCTGTGATCGCCGTCAATCACGGCGGCGCAGGTCCGGCCGGCAAACTCTTTCCTGAGCGTTTCGAGATTTTCCGCGAAGAAATCAGCCGAGGTCTGGTGATAAAAACGAAAATTTCCATATTCGACTTTGAGAAACTCGACGCCTTTATCGATAGGAAGCTTGTGCTTGTTCGGGTCGACGGCGGTGAGGACGGGCGCGGCCTCGAGCGCGGGAGCGTGCGCCTTTGTGAAATCAAAGAAATATTTGTCGCCTTTTTGCTGCGTGTCCCCTGTCTCCCAGACGGCGGTGTCCCGCAGAGCTTCGAGGATGACAAGGCTCGATTTCCCCCAGAGATAACCCGTGTGCACCACGAGCGCGGGCCGGTAAAACACGATGTGTTCGTACACCATGCGCGCGATTTCGTCGAACATCCAGCCGCAGCCGTACCTGCCCGATACGAAACTTTTCAGACGCTCGAGATTGCGGGTAATTCTTTCCTGGTTCATGACCCCTTCAACTACTTCAGGATTGGAAATCGGATTTCTTGTGAGACCCGTCGCAGAAAGGTTTGGTGGAAGAATGCCCGCACCGGCAAAGCGCGACTGCGGCGCCCGCGGGTTTCGCCACTTCTTTACCCTCGGCATCAAAGAATTTCGCGTCGCCCTTAACGATAAACGGGCCGTTCTTCCTCATCTCAATCGTTACGTCTAACATATCTATGCCCCCTTTTTTTTTCCAAAAAAAATAGTATCACTTTCGGGCGGATGAAAAAATAACTAATAAAAAATGTTTTATTCTATTTATTAATAATAGCTGATCACTATAATACAGTTCCATGAAGTTATCCTTGAACAATCCGCGCACTTCCGTACCGAGCGTTATCGCCGCAATCATCGCAACGACTATCGTCGTCTCCGCAATATGGATTTTCCCGTGCGCAGGCGCCGTCCAGTCGATGAGATCGAAACTCGAAGTAACCGAACGCTCCCGCAGGAACGCCGAAGAGCGCGCTTCCGCAAAAATCGCCGAAAGACAGCGCACTTACCTGAAGACGCTCAGCGCGACGCTGCAGGAGCTCGAGCGGCTCCGAGCCCGCATCGAAAAAGCCGAAGAGCGCGGAGAGGTTTTCGAGACCCGCAAAGAGCTTCCACTCTTCGCCGCCCGGGGAGAAGAGAGCGAGGCTGAAGCAAGCCCTGAAGAAAGCGTGGCCGTGGAAGACGCTCCCGGCGTCCCGCCCGAAGTAAGCGCGAAACTTGCGGTCGCAGAAAATTACCTAAAAGCGCGCCGGTATTACAAGGCCCTCGAGATCGCGAAAGAAATCGACGAACTGAAGACGGATTTTCCGGGCTCCGAATACATCCGGTTTCAGGTGAACAAGGAAATGGGGTTCGACGAACTCGCCGCGAGAAGCGCGGAGAACATCATCAAGGCCTCCCCCGAAGACACGAGGGCGCGTCCACAGTATCTTTATCTCATCGATTATTATTTCTCGAGTGACCAGAAGCGGCGCGCCGAGGAAGTTTTCATGAAGGCGCTCAAACTCTGGCCCGAAGGCGACATGCTGAAGCGGGAATTCAAGATGCGGTTCGGCTACGAGCCTGGCGGCGCCGCTGAAGCCCCCGAAATGCGGGTCTGATCTCCCAGCCGTTCCCTTCTTTTCCTGCGGAATCGTCTTTTTCTCAGCTAAAAGTTTTCCCAGAAAGCTTTTTTCTCAGGGCGTTTTCCGGGTTTTTGAACGACCTCGCGCGACGCCTGATATTTCTGAAGGTATCTCTGGCGGTATCTCTCTACCGCCTCACGAGTGACATCCGTTTCGTAACAAAGGACGGCGTAGCCCTCGCCCGCCCCCTTGTAGGCGCTGTGCGAACCGCAGGAAGAGCCGTCGGGTTTTTTCGTATAAGGGCAGGGACATTGTCCGGAATAGCGGAGGATGGATTCCTTGATGAGTTTCCTGCGGATATCGTTATCGGAAAAATTATCGGCGGCGCGGGCAGAGATGGCAGCCGCGAGCAAAACCGCGAGCCCTAAAACCATTCTTCGCTTTCTCATCCCGCCGCCCGGCGAACCACTACGCGCCTTTCAGAGTCTTGAGCAGAAAGAAAAGCCCGCCGGCGATCACGACCATGAAAACGAACACGACGATGGTGATCATGGATCGGCTCTTCTCCTCATTTTCGGCCCGCTTCTCCTGCTTGGCCTTGAGGTCTTTCATGCTCGAACTTCCGCCGGAGCTGGAGAGTGCCGCGCGCTGTTTGCGCTCGTCTTCAGCTTCTCTACTCTTTTCGCGCTGCTCTTTTGTGAGATACTCGCCTTCGGGTTCTGGCATAATGGCTCGCTTTCTATAAGAATGACCTATTAATAGTTTGATTCTATGACTTGAAGTATACATGGCCTGAATAGCAAATGGAAAGGACGCGTTCTCGCTCTCTTTTTATCGGGTATCAATTGTGTTCTCTCTTAACAGTGGAGGTGTTTATGGAAAAAGAATTCATGCGGCTCGCCATCGAATGGGCCCTTAAGGGCGTAAAAACCGGGCAGACCCCTTTCGGGGCCTGCATCGTGAAGAAGGGCAAAATCATCGCCTGCGAACACAACGTGGTGTGGAAAACAAAGGATATAACGGCGCATGCAGAGGTGACGGCGATCCGGGCCGCCTGCCTGAAGCTGAATTCGATCGATCTTTCCGGCTGCGTTCTTTATTCAACCTGCGAACCCTGCCCCATGTGTTTCAGTGCGATCCATTGGGCGCGGATCGAAAAAGTCTACTACGGGGCCCGCATCGCGGACGCAAAGCGCGCAGGCTTTCACGAACTCTCCGTCTCCAACCGTAAACTCAAAAATCTTGGCAAAAGCCCGGTCCACATCCGCGGACCCCGGATGCGTGAAGAATGCCTGAAACTCTTCGACGAATTTGAGAAGAAAGGGAGCGCGAAACTTTATTGATACGGATAAACGGCGCTTGAACTCTTTTACTTTTCGTTCTCGAGCATTTTTTTGTATTTGGGAAGCGCGGCTTTCTGCGCTTTCGTGAGTTTAGGATAACTCAGCTTGAGAGATTCCAGCCTTTCGGTGATGATCTGCGCAACCGCCACGCGGGTAAACCATTTGTGGTCGGCAGGAATCACATGCCAGGGGGCCCATTTTGTGCTCGTCTCGCCCAGCATCTCTTCGTAGGCTTCGATGAATTTCTCCCAGCGCGCGCGTGTCTCGAGATCTGCGGGCGAAAATTTCCAGTTCTTCGCCGAATCTTCAATACGCGCCAGAAAGCGCACTTTCTGCTCTTTCTTGGAAACGTGCAGATAAAACTTCAGTACGATGACGCCGTTTCGCACGAGATACTTCTCCATGTTCCGGATATCTTCGAAACGCTGTTCCCAGATGTCTTTTCCAAGGCAATCGGGGGGGAGTTTCTGCTTGGCAAGAATGTCCGCCCGCACCTTGGGAATCAGGACTTCCTCGTAATATGACCGGTTGAAGATCCCGATTCTCCCGCGTTCAGGAAGCGCTTTCATCGTGCGCCACAGGTAATCATGGTCGAGTTCTTCCTCGGAGGGCTGCTTGAAGTTCGTGACGTGGACCCCGAGCGGGTTGATACCTGACATGATGTGTTTGATGGCGCCGTCTTTCCCGGCCGCGTCCATAGCCTGAAAAATAACGAGGACGGCATATTTATTCTGCGCGTAGAGCAGGTCCTGCAGGCCGTATAGGGTTTTCTTGGCTTTCTTCAGGGCATCTTGGGCGCTTTCTTTGTCTTTGAACGCGCCGGTGTAGGCCGTATCGAATTTTTTTAAAGAGACTTTTTCATGCTTCGAAATGGTGAATTTTTCGAGATCCATAAGAACCTTCTTTCGGTGATTTAAAGGAAATGAAATGCCGTGCTGATTATAGCCTGGCTGGGAGGGCCGCACCCTACCGGAACTCTCCTATTCGGTAACCGGGCCTAACACGATTGGGAAAACGACCTCGAACAAACGGCGGGTTGTCCTTCGTCGCACGCCTTCTTTCCTTGCGAGTACGAATAGAACGCTTATGCCTCCCTTACCGCCACCCCAAACATCTCCTTTTTCGTCGCCCTATTACCCCGTTCGTTTCTCCAGTTCAAAAACTAACCTTTCCTGACTTCGTTCATTCAGCCTATAGCAGGACATAATGCCTTAAGGTCTTCCATTTCGTAATTCCGCAAGTTTAAAGATTTTCTTCATACATTTTTGTCATTCTTTCTCTTATGAGACTCTCCACCTTTTCTGTTTCTCCTAAATAAAAGTTTTTTTGGCGCTGGCATGCAACTTGTATTAACGGGAGCATGAGAATGCACTCTCCCGTCAATATTCTATTGAATACTGCCTTGATTCTGTTCGGGTACCGTGTTGCTTGTCGCCGGAAAAATCCGGCCTTCATTTGATTACGCTCGTGAAAAATCTTTCTCACCGTTGATTCTGTATCCCGTCAACAAAGCACTCCGCTGTAACTGTCCAACAGCTTTGCCGGTACCGAGGCTGCCGGAGAAACGTCTGTTTTCCCAAAAACAGGTTCTCTCCAGTCTGGCGGCTCAACCAGCCGGCAAAGAAAATAAGGGCACAGGCGCCCCAAACAAAAAAGTAAATAACAGTTCACAAGAAAGGAAACCTTCGATGAACATCAAAAAAATAGGCCTCATGATGATGGGGTTAATACTCGCAACGGCGCTGCCGGCTTTCGCCCAGGCGCCGACCGTCGATACAGGCGACACCGCGTGGGTGCTTATATCATCCGCGCTTGTCCTCCTGATGACGCCCGCCCTCGCTTTTTTTTACGGCGGTCTTGTCAGGAAAAAAAATATGCTGTCGGTGCTCATGCAGTGTTTTTTCCTTATGTGCCTGATCACACTGCAGTGGGTCATTCTCGGCTACACCCTTTCTTTCGGCCCCGACGTGGGCGGCTGGATCGGCAGTCTTGAGTGGCTGGGTCTCAAAGGCGTCGGTCTGGAACCGTACCCGGATTATTCCGCGACGATTCCGCACCAGGCGTTCATGATTTTCCAGATGATGTTCGCGATCATTACGCCGGGCCTGATCATCGGCGCGTTCGCGGAACGCATGAAGTTCTCCGCCTTCTGCATTTTTTCAGTGCTTTGGGCGACGCTCGTTTATAACCCTGTCTGCCATTGGGTCTGGGCCGTCGGCGGATTTATCCGCGTCAGCGGCGCACTCGATTTCGCGGGCGGAACCGTGGTGCACATTAACGCCGGCGTTGCCGCCCTCGCTGCCGCGCTCGTCCTCGGCAGAAGAAAAGGATATCCCGTCAAGATGTCGCCTCCCCACAACCTGCCCTTCGCCGTTCTCGGCGCGGGACTTCTATGGTTCGGGTGGTTCGGTTTCAACGCAGGCAGCGCGCTTGGTGCGAACGGCCTCGCGGCGAACGCCTTCGTCGTGACGCATATCTGCGCCGCGACCGCAGGCATTACGTGGGCTCTTCTCGACTGGAAGTTTAACGCGCATCCGACCATGCTCGGCAAGATCACGGGCGTCGTCGCAGGCCTCGTCGCCATTACTCCGGCGGCGGGTTTTGTCGGAGCCATCGACGCGATCTGGATCGGCATCGGCGTTTCGGTCATCTGCTACTTCGCAGTGGCGTTCCTGAAGCCCAAACTCGGTTACGACGATTCCCTCGACGCCTTCGGTGTTCACGGTATCGGCGGTATCTGGGGCGCAATCGCGACGGGACTCTGGGCGAACAAGAGCATCAATTCCGCTGGAGCCGATGGTCTTTTTTACGGCAACCCCGCCCTGCTCTTCATCCAGATCAAAGCGGTCCTGATCACGGTCGTTTATTCCTTCGTGGTCTCGTTTGTTCTGTTCAAGCTCATTGACATGATCATGGGTCTGCGCGTTTCAGAGCATGAAGAGAGAATCGGTCTCGATCTCACGCAGCACCGCGAAGCCGCATACACCACACTGGATTAAGGAGAAAACTATATGAAATATATTGTCGCTATTATTCAGCCTGACAAGTTAGATGAAGTCTTGCAGGCGCTTGAAAACGCCGAAATTCATCTTGTCACGGTGACGCCCGTTCTCGGACGCGGCCGTCAGAAAGGTATTTCGGAAGTTTACAGAAGCCACAAGGAAGTGGGTTCGCTCCTCAGAAAGACGAAGCTCGAGATCGCGGTCAACGACACGTTCGTGAAGCCGGTAATCGATGCAATCACCAAAGGCGCGAAATCGGGAGAGATCGGCGACGGAAAGATTTTCGTCCTCGACCTCGAACAATGCGTCCGTATCAGAACAGGCGAGCAGAATACGGTAGCAATAGGTTAAAGCGTCAAGCTTTAACCTGCTTATGGTCCCGGCGCACTGGCGACGGGCGATAGGCTAGATCTCAAAGTGTCGAACTTTGAAATGCTCTTAATTAATACAAAGGGCCGGAAGAGTAACTACTCTCCCGGCCCTTTTTTTGTTTCTCAATCCCGCGCATACGCGGCGGCCGCCGGTGCGTTATACCGGAGCGGCGGTGCTGTTTGTCCGAGAGTCTGAAAACTGCCTCAGCAGGCGCCAGAATTCTTCCGCTGTCACAGTAAATTCCTTAAGTTCTTCCGGGGCGTCTTCCCAATGCCGGCTGTTTGTGATGATGAAAATAGTGGTTTCTTTATTTTCCCCGTCCGGAGCCCTAAACAGCACGGGCTTACCCCGTACATCCCCGGGAAGATCAGAAAAAGCGCCTTCCTTATTGTCTCCGGAGGGCCATTCGACCTGGCGGAACTTTAAGTCCCGCCCAAAAAAATCGCGGTATACGTCGAAAATTTCTTCATCGAGCTTGAGATAGACCGGAGCTTCCGGCTTTTCCCTGTTCCGCATCGCACCCATGGCTTTTTCCGGAGCATGAAACACGGCCGAAGCGCCTCGGGCGATGAAACCTCCGGCGTTACGGAGGCCCGACATCACCGGATTCTCTTTTTCTTCAACGCTGTCGGCATAAACCGCCGGGCTCGATGCAAAAAAAACGAATACGATTAAGAACAACGATTTCAATGACATGGCACCGGCTCCGATTTTTGTTATCAAATTATTGAGGTGAATCAAACACCGAACGGGAAGGTCTTTCGCCGTCTCTGTTTTCTAGCTCTGCCCGAGCGAATCCTCCGTCGGCAGTAAGCGCTTATTCTCATCCTCCGCCTTGATTTCTTTGCGCCTTTCTTTCCAGGCACCGTAGCCTTCGAACAGATTCCCCGAATCCCTCTGATGCCCGTTGTGATCAGGGCTCTGGGTTTTCTCGATATTTTCTTTGCGGGTGTCGTCGGGTTCTTTCCCCATCGCGAGAAGAGCAAGCGGCAGGATAAAAGTCGCGAAGAGAACGTAGAAAACGAAGACCGCGTTGGAATATTTTTTTTTCATTGCATAGCTCCCTGTGCAGCGCCGAGTATACCCCGAAAACCGCTTAAGGCAATACTTGGCCTTATCATTTCATTGGAATGGTGAAAAAAAAGACAGTTCCCCGGCCGGGAGCGGATTCGGCCCAGATCCTGCCGCCGTGAAGTTCGATTATTTTTTTACAGATGGAAAGCCCGATCCCCGTTCCCGGATACGCCTCTCTCGAATGCAGGCGCTGAAACACACCGAAGATCCGCTGGAGATCGTTCTCTTTCATGCCAATACCGTTGTCCGAGAGCGAGAAAAGCCACTCCTCTTCTTTTCTCGCCGCTTCCAGGTGGATCGCCGGGGCCAGATCGCCGCGAAATTTAATCGAATTCGAAATCAGATTCTGCAAAACCTCACGCAGAAGAATGTGATCGGCAACGATGGAAGGAAGCGGTCCGTGGGTGATTCGGGCGTCCGTCTCCTGGATGACGCGGGCCAGGTTGGAGAGAGTCTGCTGAAAGACCTCCTTCAGATTGACTCGTTCGTGCTGAATCGGATTTTTATCCAGCCGCGCGAGGTCGAGAAAAGCGTGGATCATCTGCTGCGCTCTCACCGCGTTCTCCTTGATCATGTCCATGTACTGGCGGACGGCGGGCGTGAAGCTCTTCGAATGCTCTTCCACCATGAGATCCATGAAAACGGCGATCGTCCTCATGGGTTCCTGCAGATCGTGAGAAGCTACGAAAGCAAACTGCGCGAGCTCCTGGTTCGAGCGTGCGAGTTTCTTTTCGTTCTCGCGGAAGGCCGAGACCATTTTCTGGAGCTCGAGGCGCATGGCATTGGCGACTCTCGAGACGGCCTGAAACTGTTCGGCGCTCTTGCGTGCGAGCGCGGCCTGGCTGATGGCATCGGCCGCGCCCCGTTCGTTGAGAAGAGCGATGGCGAGAAGCGGAAGAAGCGGCCGGAGGCTCTCGAGCCGGGCATCGTCCGTATTCTCTCCGAGCGCTACCAAGGCCATTTTCTGCACGTAAACCGAGCACGCTTTTTTTAACGTGTCCTTATCGGGAAAGGGCAGTTCTCCTTCAGCTTTTCCGTGGTCTACGGCTTCGTCAAAAAAGGAATGCCAGGCACGGCCGTTCGGGTACGTCTGGGGAAATCCTTCGACAGGCAGAAGGACATTAAGTTCGGAGTCCCAGAGAAAAAGGAATATAGCGTCAGCATTTATATAACAGGCAAGGGCATCGGCCGCCGTCTTGCGGCGCGCAGGCGCCGCGAGGTCCGCGAAAATCTGGGCGAGACGGGTATCGCAAGAAAGATTATCATTCCGGGAAGACACACACCACCGCCGTACAGTTATGGAATCCGCTGAATTGATTATCGGCAAGAGCGATTTGTCCGTAAGTGTTGCAGCCCGCGTAAGCCGCTCCCTGGAGCGCGTTTTTCAGGGCGCCGAGCTCGAATCCAAATTCGGCTCCCATTCTGAGCCGTGTCGCGACGCAATCGAAAAAAAGGGCAAGTTTGGGAGTACGCCCCTGAAGGCTCGCGATCGCGTCAGCCGCCGCGGCCTTCACGGCGTCTTCGGCGCTCGCTTTCGCGCTCATGATCTTCACGATCGAACCCGCCGGAATCCCGGAAGCAAAGAGAATGCCGCCGCCTTCCTTGATTGCGAGAGGCACGCGGAGTTTGTAACCATGGCCCGTGTCGACCCCGATAATATTGTGCAGGAAAAAAGGGACCGGATCGGCACGGTCGAACTTCTGTTTTGTTTCCGTGGCATAGGTTTCATAAACTTCGAGAGCGGGAATCCCGTTAAAACTAAGGACTACGGCTCCTTCCGCTTCCGTGACGCGCATGCGTTCAGATGCCTCTGCCCAGTCGTGCCTCACTCCGATACCGAGCGGCGTTTCTGAAAGAATCTCGAGCGCGACGGCGGCGTTCGTATACGATTTCGTACCGAAAAAAACATGCGTCTTCTGAAAGCGGACGTCGTCTCCCGCCCCGCCGCCGAAAAACTGATAGGTACCGCCCATCTGATGATTCATTTTTTCGAGAAGCCCGTCGGCATTTCCCGAGAGAGCGTCCGTAAGAATGAGTGCGGAACGGAAAAGGCTATTGGAAGGATGCATCCCTTTAAAGGAAGCGGCGATGCTTCTCGCTGCGCCTTCAGGATTCGCGCCGATGTCTTCGCCAAGACCCGCTGAAAAACGCATGTGGTCGGACGAGAGAGCGACGGCGCAGGCCGATCCTTCGGCCAAAACTCCCGTAGTGAATTCTCCCGCTGATGAACAGCCAACGAGCAGCCCGGGCTTAACAATATCCTGGATAGCGTGCAGGAGCAGGGAGTAATCGTAGCGGGAGGAGCAGAATACAATCACGACATGAGGAGGCGCGTTCTTAAACCGCCCGGCAATCTCATTTCCCAGGAAAATGCCCGCTTGCGAACTGTCGCTCTCGGTGGTCTGGGAAACAAAGGATTGGGTCGCCATATTTTCGACATTATAAGGAAGTGCGAAGGCAAGTCTATAAGGGATCCCTTTATTAGCCCTTCCACCGATTCCAGAACCGCTCGCGGGTAATTTTATCCGGGCTGCTTTGCCGGCTGCTCAAGGATTTACGCGCAGGCTCCGATCTTGTACGCCGGGCTGAGACTGCCTGCCGGGTCAGCGTTCAGCTTTTCGTGATAAGCAGGAGATTCTCAAACTCGCCTTCAATACGCACGGAGGCGGGCGGCAGCCGGCCGAGAAGTTCTTCAAAATTATGTCTGCGGATCAGGCAGTAAAACGAGGGTTCTTCCCCGAGCCTTTTCATAAAAGTCTCAGCATCATTCAAAGCGACGCCTTTCTTTTCCGTATAAAAAACGACGGCCGGGTCTTCGTGGTAATTATACAAATAAACCTCTGCGCCCGGAACATGCTCCCGTACCGCGGGCGCGATGCCTTTGATATCCCGCGCATAATCCGGTTTAAAAATCCCCGAGAGCGGAATGTGTGAAACGAGCACCGCCAGAAAAACAAGCCGGACGAGCGTCCGGTTTCCGCGGGAAAATTTATCCAGAAGATAGCCCATCGTCAGGGCGAGAGGCGGGTAGATCGGCAGGATATACCAGGGAAGCTTGGTACGGGCAAGCGTAATGAGGCAGAAAAAAAAGACGATCCAGCAGGTGAGAAAAACAAATTCGGGTTTTCTTTCCCGGACCGCCTTGTAGATGAAAAAAGGCGCGGACACGAGCCCGATAAAAAACCAGGGCCGGAACTTGTTGATGAACGTGCGGATGTAGAAATAGGCATTCCCCTCGTGCCCGGCGGAAACTTTCAGCGCGCGCTCGATTACGTGCAGGCCGAGGATCTCGTCCGAAAACCGGCTGCCGAAATGCAGATATTCGTATAGAAACCACGGCAGCGCGATCCCTGCCCCAAGCGCGAATGCGCCCCAATAATAAACGTTTTTTAGAATGCGCGGCTCTTTCGCGAAAACACAAAATCCAACCGTGATCGGAATAAAGACAAGGGCGAGAAATCCCTTCGTCATCACCGCAAGCCCGAGAGGAATTCCGGCAAGTAGAAAATAACGCTTACGGCTCCGTCCCATATAAAAAAGAGTAAACGCGAGCGTAAGGAAAAAAGTGAACGGCGCATCCGTGACAGCAAACCGCGCAACTTTCAAAAAATGTGCCGCGCTGAGCAAAATCAGCGCCCCGGAAAATCCCACAGCCCGGTTAAATAGTTTGCGTCCCAGAAAATAAGCCGCGATCACCGCCCCCGCCCCGCAAAGCGCCGGAAACAGCCGGGCCGAAAACTCACTGATCCCAAAAAGTTTAAAGCACCCCCCCATCCCCCAGAACACAAGCGGCGGCTTCTCAAACCAGACCTGCCCCTGATAAGTCAAAGTCATCCAGTCCCCGCTCCGCACAATCTCCCGCGCAATCACCGCGTAAATGGATTCATCCCAACTAGCCAGCGCCCCATTCCCCAAATTGAACAGCAAAAAAAACAAAGCCACCGGGACCAGAAACAACAGATCCAAAGTTATCTCTCTCTTTTCATTCCCCAGCTTCAACATCTTCTCTCCCATTTTTATTTAAAATCGAAACATCCTAACGCCTGTCCCTCTATCTTATCCTCAACGATTCGCTCGAAATGCGCACTCTCCAGGATTTGCAAGCGTTCTCTAGCATCAATCGCAAAAAGAATCCCCAGCCGGAGCTGGTCAAACACCTCATTTGCGAAAGCTGCTAGAGCTTGCCCGTTTACCATCTGAAGAGGTTCAACTGCAAGCATTTAGAGAACTGATAAATGAAATTGGGTATGTCTAAACAGGATCTAGCTTAAAGTTTTTCAAAAGATAGCTTACCAGCGGATGCGGGTTTTTCCGCTCTTTTTTAATAATATAGATCGTGTCATAAATATTAAAATTTTTTCCCCGTCCCAAGATGACGATTTTTTCATTCCCTGGGGCCGTCAAAGCTGTGTGATGGTTTAGCGGAGCAATACCCTTCCCCGAAAGAACAAGTCTCCTTGTAAGTTCCAGGTCCTGAATTTCAGCGATGATTTTAGGTCTGATATGGTGTCTCAGAAAATACTCTTGAAGATTATGGTGAGTCTGGCTTTGTGCGGTGGGTAAAATCATCGGGGCATTATTCAGATCTTGCGGGATGTTGCGGTATTTATGGGCGATAGATTTATTGGCGCATAACACCAGCGGAATTCTTGCAATGAGATGATTTTGAATCCCTTCTGCTGGATCGCCGTGATAGGGGATATCGTTGATGACCATATCGAGTTTATAGATTTTGAGCCCTTCAACCATTTCCGCAGTAGAATTTTCGATGACGGTGAGATAAAGATCAGGATGCAGTTCGATTAAGAGATTCAAGACGCTGTGGGCAAATGCTTTAGGAATGAAGCTGGAGATTCCTATCTGTATGCGCAGATGGCCTGATTTCGGCCTGTCTTCAAGACTGTCGGAAAGCTGCTTACCAAGATCGAAAATAGCTTTCGCGTAAGAGAGAACATGATGTCCCTCCTCCGTAAGAATCAGCTTTTTACCCTCTCGGTGGAATAGTTTCCGGTTGAGATAATCTTCAAATTGCTTTAATTGCGCGCTAAGGGTGGGCTGCGCCAAGCGAAGTTTTTTACACGCCTTGGTGATAGAGCCTTCTTCGGCCACGGTGTAAAAATAGTAAAGATGATGGAAGTTGAATGGGATCATATATAGATTTAATCGATGATAAATAATCTAATTATCTATTTTTACTTTCAATTGGTCAAGGCGATAATTCTTTCATAGCCAAACAGAGGGGAACGCCATGCTGAATGCATTTCAAAAGAAACTCGATGCCTTGACTCTCGATCCTGACGACAGGTTTGAAAGGCATGTTCGGGAACGTTTCGGAAAAAATATTCCTAAAGGGCTGGTTGAAGAGCTCAAGAGTTTTATTCAGCTGCTTCCCAAGATCGAGAGAAGGATTTTCTCCCTCTATGTATGGCTGCCGCCAACTTCCAAAGTTAAAGAGGTCGGGAGTCATTTTCTCGCATACATGTATCAGCCTGAAGACTTTCTTCCGGAAAATGATAGGAACGGTCTCTTTGGTTATCTTGACGATGTGTATCTGGCGTCACTTTTTTTTGAGCTCATGATTGAAGAGATTCAAGACTCGAAACAATTGCGCATTCGCAGGGAAGATGCGGGTCTTGTAAGAAAAGTCATAGGGCTCAGGCGCAAAGCGCGGTCCGTCATTCCGGAGGAAGCCATCAAAATACAGCAAATGCTTGGAGAGTTATTTGAAGGGGATGAAACCACTTATCAATCACTTTTTGCAGGAGGAATTCCGAGATAAAGAGGATCAACGAAAAAGGAGATCGCCATGCTTGCAGCGTTCAAAGAGGAACTGAAAAGACTCGCCGTAGATCCCGATGACCCTTTCCATAAAAAAATAAGTCAGCGAATTGGGAAGAGAGCAACGCAAGTTCTTGAGGAAAGATTAAAGCGTCTCATTCTCGCCATGCCAGGCATTGTGAAAAGAATTCATGTTCACTGGACGGAGTCTCCCGCGGGATCCGAGATAAAAAAGCTGGGGGGATTCGTTTTTGCTTATCTTTACCATCCTAAAGATTTGCTGCCCGAGGCTGAACATGGGCTTTTTGGCTATTTGGATGATGCTTATTTAGTGGCCATTGTCTATGAACAAGTGATTCGTGTGACTGGCAAAAGAGAGAGACCGCTCGAAGAAGCTGACATAGATTATTTGAAACAGATCCAAGCCTCTAAGAGGTATATCAAAGCCGTCCTTCCTCAGGAAACAAAAAAAATTGATGCCATGGTTCATAAAGCTGTCAAGCATGGGGAATTTGATGATTTTGCCGAGGCTCTGAGGTCTGTTGCATAATTTTAAAATTCTAAACGAGGTTTGTCATGAATCATGCATTCAAAACGGTTCTTTTGCTGACAAGTTTGGCGGCATTTTTTATGGGTATTGGCTACTTGGCTGGAGGCCAGACAGGCATGATGACCGCCCTTGGATTCTCTCTACTGATGAACTTGGGGGCCTACTGGTTCTCGGACAAAATTGTGCTTTCTATACATGGAGCGAAGCCGCTTGCTTCCGGGGACCAGGGGGGAGTTTACGAGATGGTTCAAGAGCTGAGCCAGAAAGCGGGACTTCCAATGCCTAAGGTTTATATGATACCGGATCGCGCGCCGAATGCTTTTGCTACCGGAAGAGACCCTGAGCATGCGGCTGTTGCAGTTACGGAGGGGATTGTGCAAATCCTCAATCCTCGAGAACTCCGTGGAGTTCTAGCGCATGAATTGGGGCATGTTAAAAATCGAGATATTTTAATTTCGACCATGGTTGCTTCAATAGCCTCGGCTGTCATGTATCTGGCTCATATGCTTCAGTGGGCCGGGATTATGGGAAGCGGTCATTCCCGTGATGGTGAAAGCCGAGGAGGAGTTAATCCGCTTGCAATGATTTTTACGATTGTTGTGGCGCCGCTTGTTGCTACGATGATTCAGATGGCCGTATCGAGAACTCGTGGGTATATGGCAGATCAAGCAGGAGCGGATCTTTCCGAAGACCCGGAAGCGCTTGCATCTGCTTTGGAGAAAATATCGGATCCAAAACTCGTTCAAAAGTTTCAGAAAGAGGAGGCCATGCCCGATATGCAGCCAGCCTTCAGCCATCTTTATATTGTGAACCACTTTTCTTGTGAACCACTTTTCAGGAACTGGAATTATGGCTTTATTCTCAACCCATCCTCCCGTGAAAGAACGGGTTAAAAAACTTATGGCTTTGAAAGGGACTAAACGATGAACACTTCACAGATCTTTTTATGGGCCGGTTTTAATCTTTTTGTTTTGGCTATGCTTGCGCTTGATCTTTTAGTTTTTCACCGCAAGCCTCACGAGATAAAACTTAAGGAAGCCCTTGCCTGGAGCGGGGTGTGGATCGGTCTTGCGCTTGCTTTTAATGTTGGGATCTATTTCTGGATGGGCAGGCAGCCGGCGCTTGAGTTTTTAACCGGCTACTTAATCGAAAAATCCCTGAGCGTTGATAACATCTTCGTATTCATGATGATCTTCACTTATTTTAAAGTTCCTCAGAAATATCAGCATAAAGTTTTATTCTGGGGAATTCTGGGTGCACTTCTCATGCGCGCGGGCTTTATCGCCGGCGGCATCACTTTGATCAAGAACTTTCATTGGATCATTTATGTTTTTGGAGGGTTCCTGATTTTTACCGGCATTAAAATGGTGCTTGATAAAGATAAAGAAATTCATCCCGAAAAAAGCCTGGTATTGCGCCTCTTTCATAAAATTATGCCGGTGACAAAGGATTACGAAGGCGGGAAGTTTTTTGTTAAAAAGGAAGGGAGGACTTTTGCCACGCCTCTGTTTGTCGTCCTCCTGATTGTGGAAACGACAGACGTGATTTTTGCGGTCGATTCGATCCCTGCGATCCTGGCCATCACGCACGACCCTTTTATTGTCTACACCTCGAACGTCTTCGCTATCTTGGGATTGCGAGCCCTTTTTTTCGCGCTGGCGGGGGTTATCAAGCTTTTTCATTATTTGCATTACGGGCTGTCAGCGATCCTCGTTTTTGTGGGCACCAAAATGTTGATTTCTGATTTTTATAAAATTCCGATCGTCGTGTCCTTGGCCGTTGTTGCCGCTTTGCTTTTGCTGGCCATCGTTGCGTCTGTCATTTGGCCTAAAAAAACCGAGGCAAGAAAGCCATAAGGGGCGGCATTGGAAGGTTTTTCGCCAGTCTTTGAAAGCTGTAACTCTGAAAAAGATATGCACAAGGAGATCTGAAAAATGCAATTACTGTGTCCGGGAATGATGCCGGATTTTTTAATATCCAGGTCTTTAAACGCTGCGGGCTGGATTGAAAAACGCGGAGTGGCCTTCTGTGAATAGTGTAATAGCCGGAGCCTATGACAATCTGCTGTCGCCCATGGTTTTATTCTTTGCCCTCGGCTTCCTGGCAGGACGGCTTCAGTCCGATCTCAAAATTCCGGAAGGAATCAGCAAGGGATTAGCGCTCTACCTTATGCTGGCCATTGGATTCCGTGGTGGAGTTGAACTTTCACACAATAGCATTAGCGGAATAATGCTGATGTCGCTGATTTCAGCAATCCTCATCAGCTTGATAATCCCCGCTATCGGCTACTTTTTGCTTCGCAAGACAACATCCTTGGATATTCCCAACGCTGCGGCAATTTCAGCTCACTATGGATCCGTAAGCGTGGTTACATTTGCGGCTGCAACTGCGTTTTTAAAAGGTCAGGGGGTCTCGTTTGAGCCCTATATCATAGCGTTGATGGCGCTCATGGAAACCCCGGCCATTGTTTCTGGGCTGTTACTTGCACGCAGGCGCGAAAAATCACTTCAAAAAGGCGGTAGTCATTTATTCTCTCGGGAGGTACTCCGTGAAGTTTTTCTGAGTGGAAGCGTTATTATTCTGCTCGGAAGTTTTGTGATTGGTTTGCTGACAGGAGATCGAGGCATGGATATCCTTGGAGCCGTCGTGGAACGTCCGTTCAGAGGGCTTCTGTGTATTTTCCTCCTTGATATGGGATTACTTGCGTCTCAACGTTTTTCAGGCTCGGAACGTTTTGGGTTTAGATTGATAAGTTTCGGTTTTTATATGCCTTTAATTGGCGCCTCAATCGGACTTTTAGCGGGAAAGCTCCTCGGACTTTCGGTCGGCGGCAGCACCCTGATGGCTGTTCTTGCTGCCAGCGCCTCTTACATTGTTGTCCCTGCCGCTATGCGTGTTGCTCTGCCTCAGGCTAACCCCGCATTTTATGTGACGTTAGCCCTGGGCATTACATTCCCATTTAACCTCGTGCTAGGAATTCCTCTGTATCACGCAATTGCCCGAATGTTTATCGGGTCTTGAGTTGAAGGAAGGTTGTTATGCAAATGTATCCAAAGAAAAAGATAGAGATTGTTGTCGAAGCAGTGAGGGTTCAACGAATTCTGGAAATGATCGAATCTTCCGGCGGAAAAGGTTTTACCGTCATTCCCCAAGTTTCTGGCAAGGGGAACCGGGGAGTGAGAAATGAAGCCCATGTGAACGATGTCTTTCGGAATGTTCATATCATCGTGATTGCGGCAGAAGATGTGGCGAAGCGTATTGTTCAGAATGCGCAGCCGCTTTTGAAGGACTATGCAGGTATCGTCTATGTTTCCGATGTCCAAGTTGTGCGAGATCAACACTTTTAACCTGCAGCGCAGGCTGAATGGGCCTGATATTTTTTAAACAACCGTATTTCATATAAAACAAAAAAAGCAAGGAGAACGAGGATGAATGACACGCCGGAAAATAAAATTCAAGTTGCTATCCTTATGGGAAGTCAAAGCGATATTCCAAAAATGCAAAAAGCCGCCGATGTTTTAAAATCATTAGGGATCACTTATGAAATGCTTGTTCTTTCTGCGCATCGACTTCCTGATCGCGTTGTTGAGTATGCAAAATCAGCCGAGACTCGAGGGATTCAAGTTATGATTGCGGGAGCGGGAATGGCTAACCACCTGGCCGGCGCTCTTGCTGCAAATTGCATCCTGCCTATCATCGGAGTTCCTTTAAGCGGCAGTCCATTAAACGGTGCGGACGCTCTCTATGCGACGGTTCAAATGCCTCCCGGGGTTCCTGTCGCAACCGTGGCGATCGATGGCTCCGCCAATGCCGCGTATCTGGCCGCAGAGATTCTCGCTCTTAAGGATCCCTTGGTCAGAGAAAATTTCAAAACGTATAAACAAACCGAACGGGCTAAGCTCGAAGCTCAATTCATTGCACAAAAATCCTAATGAGAACTGGCGTTTCAATCATTAAAAAAATCGGGAGGAGAAATCTGATGAATCCACAACTATCTCCGCAAGAAACTGTTTGGGAGACAAAACTTCCCCTGCCTTTGGTCAATCGAGGGAAGGTGCGTGATATTTATGCCGTAGGCGAAAACAAGCTCCTTATTATCACAACCGACAGGTTAAGCGCCTTTGACGTTGTGCTGCCGACACCTATTCCGGATAAAGGACGTGTGCTCAATCAAGTTTCTTTATTCTGGTTTGAGAGTTTTGGAAATATCATTTCGAATCATGTGATTGCTCACGATGTCAAAAGCATGGGGCTTGACCCAAACTTATTGAAGGAGTTCGGATCTATTTTGGCAGGCCGATCTGTCCTCGTTCACAAAGCAAAGCCATTGCCTGTGGAATGCGTCATCCGCGGATTTTTAGCAGGATCCGGATGGAAGGACTATCAAAAAACAGGAAAGGTTTGCGGCCATGAACTCCCGCCAGGCCTGCGGCAGTGCGAAGAATTGCCGGAGCCTCTATTTACTCCATCAACGAAAGCAACCATCGGGCATGACGTGAATATCAGTTTCAACGAAGTCGTGAAACTTATCGGTGAAGATCTTGCCAAGGAGGCGAGAAATTTATCCCTGCGTCTTTATGAAGAAGGGGTCAAATTTGCCAAAACCCGGGGGATTCTTATTGCCGATACGAAATTCGAGTTCGGAGTTTTCAAAGATCAGCTTATTCTTATTGATGAAGCGCTTACGCCGGATAGTTCTCGATTCTGGCCGAAAGAGACCTATCAACCCGGGCAAGATCAGCCGAGCCTCGATAAACAGATCGTCAGGAATTTTCTGGAACAATCGGGCTGGAACAAGACACCGCCGGGACCGGCACTGCCTCAGGACATAGTCGATAAAACTTCTGCAGCTTACCGGAATGTTTTTAATCAGCTGACGGAGCGGGACTTGCTGTAAAACGGGCGATGGTGGGCCTCTTTTTTAAGACCACGTCTATGTCGCAGCTCTTTGAAAGATCCGGAAGATTTTTCGCCGCGGGTTCCGCGGGACCGAAGGCCGGCGACTGTCTGAGCGCCGGAAAATCTTTCGGATCTTTCAAAACGCTACCTCATCCGCACTGTACTGGAGCCATTGCTACAGCGCCATCGCGCCCGAGCATCAATGTCATGCTCGTACGCGAATGCCTAACCGCTCATCCAGCAGCCGCTGATTCAAAAAACAGCAGATCCTTCGCTTCACCCAGGATGACAGAAGTTCCACGCGTTATGTCGGCATCTTTTCCCAGAACAAATAAATCCGCGAGATACCGGCCATACTTACCCAACCGTGTCGAAGTCAAAATCACAAACGAAACCTTCTCGAGCAGTTTTTCCATGTATGACTTCGCGCGTTTACCTTCCGCCGTATCCAGCTCCGAGCAATCAATCCTGCGCAGCCGCCGATAATGCCGCGCCCTCACATCAAACTCCTGATCCACCATCAGCTTGCGCCTGGCCCAGTCTGTGCGGACCTTCTATTCTTTGCTGGCTTTTGCTTTGAGGAGAGTTACTTCGCCCTTGCAGCGGCAGAGTGCGTAGGAGATTTTACAGCCGCGGGAGCGGGAGTCGTCATGAGCGAATTTTACTCCTGCCTCCCTTTTTCAGGCCGCCTCCATCGCCCCAAAATAAGGGTTTTCCTGATCAACACTTGTTTGTCTTGATACTTCTCCGTTTGTTACACTTAACCAGCTCTGTCCTTGTTAACTTTTCAGACCCGTGGAACCGCCTGATCTTATGGCTCTCAAAACCCAACGACCCATTCCGATTCTGTCGATTGAAGACAACGGCGCCGACCGCGCCCTCGTCCGGACCGCCTTTACCACTCTGGACGCCAATGTAACCGTTCAATGCGTGAGCACCGGTGACGAAGCGCTGAAATATCTGAACAAGCTGCCCCCGTTCGAAACCGCCGAAAGACCGAAATTGATTCTGCTCGATCTCAATCTACCGGGTAAACACGGCAAAGAAGTGCTTTTCGACATAAAGAATGACCCGGAGCTCGTGGATATTCCGGTCATCGTCCTCACCTGTTCCAATGCGCTCCAGGATGTCACCGAGTGTTACCAGTTAAAAGCCAATTGCTATCTCGTCAAGCCGATGAATTTCGAGGAATTCCTCGAACTCGTGAGTTCGATCAATCAATTCTGGGTCAAACGCGTGACTTTCTCCGCTCGCTCGAAAGAATACCTGAGCTGACGGCTTGTTTTTTCACTCTGTGCCGAGAGATGTTTATTCAGGCGCTCAGTGAGAACACCAGCCACGACCTCGGATTCAATCGGATGTTTTGAGAAGCTTTCCCCCTAACTTTAGGCGGGCCAAAATTCCCTTTCTGACGTTTCTTATCGTTCTGGTCTGTTCCCTTTCGCCCGCTTTCTCGAAAAACGCAGGCGCGCCGATATCACGGCGCTCTCGATCGAGCAATTGATGGACACCGAAGTCGTGTCGACGTCGAGAATCGCGCAGCCTCTTTCAGAAAACCCCCGCCGCCGTCTCGTCATCAGCCGGAAAGACATCGCGCGCTCCCCCGTGAAGACCGTGCCTGAACTCCTGCGCAGGGGCCCTGCCTGCTGATTTCGAGCTCGACAACGAACTTCGTTTCGTGTCCGATCGCCTGAATAACACGGCCGTCCTCACGCCGAGTTACTGGGAGCTGAATACCCGCCTCGGCTGGCGTCCCGTCGAACATCTCCTGCTCTCGCTCGTCGGCAGCAATTTACTCAGCATCCGTCATCTGGAATTTCCGGATTCGGCCACTCACCGTCCCCAGGTCCAGCGCGCCGTTTACGCCGAAGCCTTCGTCCAAGTTCTAGGCCTTTCTTTCCCATTTCCGCAGCCCGACCCGCAGGTAAATTTTCTCTATACGCTCATCCCGGTTTTGGGTATACTTCAAGCCTCTTACCGGACAATTGTTGGCCTTTCCAAGATTGAAAGTTATTGTTCCGTGTTTTTTTGCGCCCGTCCCCTTTGGGGACGGCTGAGCGACAGGGAGCGCCTTGAAAACGTTCCCCACACGCTTCATGAGAGATCAAGCTCTCTTCTCAGACATGCGCCCGTAGCTCAATTGGATAGAGCACCACACTACGGATGTGGGGGTTGCAAGTTCAACTCTTGCCGGGCGCACTCATAAAAAAAGCAGGAACCGTTATAAACCGGTTCCTGCTTTTTTTTCCAATCCGACCTGACCATCGGCCTCCCTCGAAGCAAATTGCCGGTAGCCCTGTTTTTCACGGGTTCTCCCGTATCTCGCGAATGTATTTACTTTGTTATATATACATCCGGGAGAATGGGGGTATAGTCAGAGCATCACTAAAATTTTAGCGTTAGAGGACAGCGCGGAATTCTGTTTGCTTCTCCAGATGGCGCTGAGAAAGCTGCCTGGTCTGGAACTGACTGTTTGCGCCAGTATAAAGAAGGCAAAGGAAATTCTGGAACGGCCGGAAACGAGGCTGCCCGATATGATCCTGCTCGACCTGAATCTTGCGTGCGAATTGGGTACGGAATTTATTCTGTATTTAAAAGGAAATGATCAATACCGTCATATTCCGGCTGTCGTGCTCAGCACATCGCAGACGGATAAGGACGTTATGGAATGTTTCGGACACGGAGCCGACGCCTATGTCACAAAACCTCACGGCTTTCTTCAGCTCATACTCGCACTAAAATACCTTACGGAACCTGAAGCCAATGACGATCAGTTTGCCGGCCTCTCCGATTACATCCAATATGATTTTACCCGCGACCGGAAATACGTGCACAACCGCCTCAAGCCTTTTTTTCCTGAAAGCTGAGCAGCATTTCCTCAGCGTGGAAATACAAGGCTGTTTCAAAACTCCTATATTTGGATAAGGATGATTTTGGATTCTCTAATGATCCTGGCCAGACCATTCATCACCCCCGTATACCAGGGATAGGAAGAAATATCTTTTTGAAAAGCACATGACCCGCCGGATTGTTTTGCCGGCAGATCCCCGCGGACGGTAACAAACAATGCGCGGAGCGAGACATAATCGGAATAGACGGCTGCTATTTCTGCGAGAAGACGTGTGTCCTGAATGGCAGCGGTGAGTTCAGACCCCAGGGAATCACGGGAAGCCGTAGAAAAATCTCCGATCAGCGGATTTTTTCGACCGCTCAAATTTTCCGGCGCCGGCGCTTGATAAGTTTTCAGGCAGGCCTGCGCGGCTTGAGCGGTTTGGAGATTGTATTCGAGCTCTGCCTTGATCGCCCTGACTGACTGCGCATTTCTTTGGTGTGGTCTGGCAATATGGCTTTTCCGATTTTTATCTTTTATAACCGCCCCGAGAAAACACAATAGCCCCGCGGCAAACACGCTCCAATAAGTAACGGAGCCGAGAAAAAAACCACCGCCCGAAAGCAGCAGAAAAACCAGGATCAAACTTCTGAACAGGCCCTTATTCATTCGGCACTTTTCCTTTTATAACGTAAAAACTCTCTGCTTCGCTGCTTCCAGATACTTTCTGTTCATTTCCGATTCTTCCGGAAAAGGGGCGGCGACGCTCGTTCCGATGTGCGCATCGGCTGCCGCAAGCCGTTTCAAAATCCGCAAGGTGATTTCTCCTGTTTCATGAACGTCATCCACAAAATGTGCGTCCGTCGCGCCCAGCTTTCTCGAGTCCAGGAAATCTTCGTAAACGTATCCGTATTTTTGAAACAGCTTCTGAAGAGCCGGGGTTATTTTTCTGAGGTATTCATAATTCGGCCCTTCCGCTTCGAGGGCCTCGAGCATGGAAGGCGCCATGGGAGTGAGATAACCCGCCACGTGGACCCCGCGTCGTTTCGCCAGAATCAAAAAGGCTTCAAGCTCCCGTAATGATGTTTCGGACAGACGAGAGGCCGGAACGTACAAATCGTCTTTTTCACGAATGTCTTCGAGCGCCCGGTTCCTTTCCCGCTGAGCTTCGGGAACAGGGCCCGCTTCTCTTTTCACGATATGCCTCAAATAGAGAAAGCTTCCATCGTTCAAAAACCCACGGTTATGGACGCGCGCGCCGAGGCCTGTCCTATGAAAGCCCTGGTCATTCCTTTTTGGGTTCAAATGCTTCAGACGGAATTTCCTGTTTATGAAATCCGAATAAACCTGCAGCCATTTTTGGGAAAGAATTTTTAGCCATTCCCTGCCGCTCTTGGGCTCGGCATGCGGAGTGTTCGATGAATACCAGACCCAGTTCGGATTAAAAAAATTGGGGTCGAGCCCTAGAATAATTATCCGCGGTATCTCTTTTTCATTCAGGCTTTCGAGTACGGTCACTAAATGCGCGGTTGAATCGATCGCTTTTGCGGCATTGTAGAAAGGCACTTTGAAAAATGCCTGCCGGAACTGCATGGTGCGAGATGTGCCCAGAGCAATCAGCTCGGGCCGGCGCTGTTTAATTCCCGCCATTTTGATGTAACTCCAGGGATCGCTGTAAGCCTGGAGAATTAGATTCGGTTCCTTGTCCGCAGATTGCATCGCAATGATCCGGCCCGCCGTCATAAACTCCCCCGACGCAGAAAGCACGTAGAGGGGAAAAATAAAAATAAGGCCGACCGGAGCCGCAAACAGGAATGTTTTCATGATCAATTTTTTCATGTGCCGTCTTCCGGGTTCAGAATTCAAAATAGATGAAATTATGCGAATTAAATTCTCCGAAACCGAGAATAAAAAAAGTAAACCCGTATAAAACTGCCCAGCGCATCCAGGGCGCCTGAGAGTAATAGGCCCCGCGGATTCTGCCTTTGCTCTCGAGGTAATGAACGATTTCCATTATCACGCCCCCTACCGCCAGAATGAGGATCTCCCGCTTGGCAAAAAACATCGGGCCAGCTTTCGATAAGTCGAGCGCCGCGATGCCGGAGATCATTTCCCAAGCGCCGGAAAGCGATTCGGCCCGGAAGAAAATAGACGCCAGGATAACAAGGTGAAAAGTAATCAACGGGCCCCAGAGCGTTCTGCCTCGGGCGAGCAGCGGATGAGCCTTATAGAATTGATCGCGTCTTTTCAGCGTCAGCGCCGACCCGATCATGTAAATGCCATGGAGCAATCCGAAAGCCAGGTAAGTGGTCCTCGCGCCGTGCCAGAGACCGATCGCCGTCATATTGATCAGAATCGCGAGCACCAGTCCCGTGTTTCCGAAGTTCCGGAATTTCATCCTGAGCGGCATGAACACATAATCGCCCAGCCATTGCGTAAGCGACATGTGCCAACGGCGCCAATATTGCTGGATATTGGGCGCGTAAAAAGGAAGATCAAAGTTCTTCGGGGATTCAAAACCGAGAAGACGGGTGCTGCCGCGCGCGATATCGGTCAACCCCGAAAAATCAGCGTAGAGCTGAATCATGAAACCGTACGCGGCCAGCAGGATTGCGAGGCTGTTGTAATTACCGGGCGAGGCATAGATCGTATCCACGAAAATACCCAGCCGGTCCGCGATCACCAACTTCTTGAAGAAACCGAACAGAATAAGCCTCATGCCGGAAGTCAGCATGAGGTAGGGAACGGGCCCGGCCTTTTTCAGCTGCGGCAGAAAAGTTTCCGCGCGGTGAATCGGGCCGCTCAGAATATGAGGGAAAAAGGCGGCGAAAGCCGTGAACGCCGCTAAATCGCGCTCCGCGGTAATCTTTCCCCAGTAAACGTCCACGACGTAGCTGATCAGACGAAAGGTGTAATAGGAAATGCCCACGGGGATAAGAATCCTGTAAAAAACAGGCCCTTCGCCGGGTGCGGCGAAATCTGCGAAGTCGTTGAAGTATTTGAACACGAAAAGCACGCCTGCGAGCAAGAGCACGCCGAGCGCCATACTCTTTTTTTTTCCTTCCTCGGAAGCCGCACGTTCGACCCCAAGCCCCGTGAAATAGGCCGTCAGGCTCACGCCGAAAAGAAGAAGTGCGTGCCCTGCGCTCCAGCTGAAATAATAAAGATACGAAAAAATAATGAGGTGGTATTTGCGCCAGGAATAGGGCGTGTAATGGAAAGCGACCGTCGCCGCGCCGAGAAACAGGATGAAATCGAAGGAATTAAAAAGCATGTTTTTTGTCTTATTTTGCCTTATTTGTAATGATCGTGATCAGATCTCCGGCGTTCTTCAGGGATTGGACTTCCCGGGTGGTCATTTTTATGCCGAACGTTTTTTCTACCTCCACGATGAGATTCATGTGATTCAGCGAATCCCAGCCGGAAACATCTTTGGCCGTCGTCTGCTCGGTAATTGACAGGGATTCATCATCGAACAGGGAACGAAAAATCTGATTTAACAAAGTGCGGGCTTCTTCTCTTTGCATCGCGTCCTCCTTCAAATAATCTGGTTTTCCTGGGTCATATAGGTCTGGGCCGGCCGGTACCGCGGGACTTCGAGCTCCCACGCGGTCTCTTCCGGACCGCAGGCTGTCTTCTGAAAACCGAACTGCACATAAAAATCTTTAACCATAGCGTTCTTGTCGGTCGCCCTGTAACGTCCTGCTACCTTCTCCGCCCGGTGCCGCACGGCCAGTTCAAAAACGAAATTCATGGTGAACTGTTCCACTCCCCTCACCAGCACCCGGCAGCTCATGAGCCATTCGATGATTTCAATCGTTCTGCCCTCGAGCTTGAGAATGACGACGGAAATCAGACCGTTATCCCCGTACTTGTCCTGGAGCTTCACGTAGAACGGGTAGTAGTGCAGCAGATCGCCCCTCATTTTTTCGCATTCTGCCTGATTGAAACGGCAGGTCATGAGATTAAACTGGTTGCTTCTCTGCATGAGCTGAACGATGCGCGGCATATACAGATCGTCAAAGCGTGAGAGGGAGATTTTCATTTCGAGAGACTTGAGATACTGCGCCGGATCGGAAAAACTTTTTTCCGCGACCTGCCGCTGGGCCTGTTCGCGGTAAACCGAAGAACGTTCCCCGTCGAGCTCCGAATGAGAGGCGCTTTCGAAAAGATTCAATTCTGCCAGGGCCCTGAGGAAAAGCGCCGGGTCCTCGGGAAGTTCGGGCACGATCAGCTCCGGAAGCTGTTCCCTGACCGTCTGCCGTTCGAAAGAGTTATCATCCAGAAACACCATTGAGTCATAGCCGATGTTCAGGATTTCCTTGATGCTCCGAATGTTCTCGGCCTTATTTTGCCAGTTGGCGATAAACACCGTAATGTCTTCTTCTTTTAAAATCATGTCGGGGTGCTCACGGAAAGGACGCAGGGCAACGGCCTGGTCATTCTTACTGCAGACGGCGAGAAGGATTCCTCTTTTTTTCAGGTCATGCATGAAATGCTGGAGGGCCTCAAAGGCCTCCCCGTCCTCGAAGTGACCGAGCCTTATGCCCTTCAGCCCGTCGTCGCCGATAATGCCGCCCCACATCGTATTATCCAGATCGAGCACCACACACTTCACAGCGCGGCCCAGATGCGCCAGAACGATATCCACGAAGCCCTGCAGGGTCAGGGGAAGAAACTCGTAGGCGCATAAGGACTTGGAAAGAATCCACATCTTTTCGTCGAACCAGTGCTTCTTTCCCACGTACGAAGCTATATAGTCCAGGTCGCAGAGAAAAACACGCTTGTTTTCGGCGGCTTCCTCCAGCAGCCTTTGGTTGAGCCTCTGAACGTTTGAAAAAAAAGACCCCGGCGCCTTGGCCTCGTAATTTCCGTAGAGGCGTTCGAAGGGAACCACAAGATTGCTTTGAATAATGATGGCGTTTGTTTTCGCTGAGGCGGCTTCCCAGAGCTGTTTCATGAGTGCAAAATGATAGCCTGAAAAGCTCCTCGGATCTTCATGGAAAGCTTCGTATTTGCGGCGGAGCGAAAAAACGGAATTGATGAAGATTAAATAATGGGGATCAAACGCATACAACCCCGACTCCGGATTCGATATTTCCAGTTCGATGGTGTCATACTCACCTTCATACATTTCAGCGTCGATACCGTTTTTCACAAACAGAACTTTCAGGAGGCTGACGGCATGCTGCGGAGCGCAATCAGCGAGAACGGCGATGCGGACTTTAGGGGAACCTCCGGCTGCGGTGAGCCGGCGCGCTTCTTTGCTGAGTTTCGTGAAATCCAAAGCAGAAAGGCCGTATCTAAGCATGACCCTTCCTTCGGGGGAGGAGTGAAAAAGCCCCGGAAACGAAGTAAAAAAATAATAAACGCCTGCTTTTAGACAGCATAAGGACCGCGCTTAAATGGATCTTTAAATGTGAAAGAGACGAGCAAAAATGGTCGGGAGAGAAATAGGCGTGCTATGCCGGCGCAATCTGCCGGAACAAAGCATACTGCGGCCTAAAAGCTAGGGTGGGGTAATTCCGAAATAAAGTTTAAATTTGGATGACATGGTGGTCATGAATTGAAATATAGGCTTTTCATTTCGCCTTGTAAACCAAAACTTCCCCGGGTGAGATCTTTACTACCGGCGGGAATGCGGTGGTCTGCCTAAATGGGCCTGATCAGGAAACTTACGGCTTGGACTCCAAGCGTCATACTGTTTCGCCCCGCCTTTTAAATCAGGACTTCCCTGATCCTTTTTTGGGCCTCAAGGCTTTTCCAGCCTGCTGAATAAGGGACCTCACGGACTGAGTGAGATTATTTACGCCTTCACCTCCGCGGCCGCCAATAACGGAAGCGCGTTTGCCGGCCTCACCGTGACAGACCAGGACACTCTTTTTGTGAGCGTGTCGGACCAGGGTCCGGGAATCGACGAGAAAGACCTCGATGAAATCTTCAAAAAGTTTTACAAGGGTAAGACGACAAAACCGGGAGGACTCGGACTGGGGCTTTCGATCGCGGAGCGTTTTGTGCAGGCGCACGGAGGAGAAATTGAAGCGCGAAACCGCGAAGGCGGCGGCGCCGCTTTTACATTTCGCCTACCCGTGGAATTTTTTCACGCCGAAGAGAATAAAATCGAACCATGAACGCCCAGCCGCTCGTTTTAGTCGTCGACGACGAACTCCAGATGCGCCGCCTGCTCCGCCTTACGCTCGAGAACGGCGGTTACCGTTATTGTGACGCGGAGAACGGATAGCTCGGACTTGCGGAAGTTCTCAGTAAAAAACCGGACGCTTTCGTGCTCGACCTCGGCCTGCCGGATCTTGAAGGCGCCGAAGTCCTGAGACGGCTGCGTGAATGGAGCAAGATTCCGGCTCTGATCCTTTCTGTCCGCGATGACGAAAAGCAGAAAGTCGCAGCACTCGGCGCCGGCGCCGACGATTACGTCACGAAGCCTTTCGGACAGGAAGAACTCCTCGCGCGTCTCCGGGTCATTTTGAGACGGAAGCCGGACCCCGATCTGCCCCTTTTTGAAAACGCAGAGCTCCGGGTGGATTTTACGGAACACCGCGTCACGGCAGCCGGCCGGGAAGTCAAACTCACCGCAACTGAATACGCCCTGTTGAAGCTGCTCGTCCAGCATCATGGAAAGGTCCTTACCCACCGTCAGATTCTTCGTGAGATCTGGGGCCCTGACTCGGAGGAGCGCACACAGTACCTGCGCGTTTGCATCGCTCATCTCCGCCAGAAGATCGAACCCGACTCTGATCACCCCGGCGCATCAAAACCGATCGGGTATCGGTTACCGTTTTTGCCTTCTCTGATTCCAGCCCGCCGGCGCAGGCTGCGCGTAAAACATCAGCTCCGCTCTCCCGCTTCTGCCGGCATTTCGTTGAGCCGGTAAATGATCCCGAACCACCAATGCTCGTAGATTTTTTCGGGGCCGAATGGCGCGAGCGCCTCCATCAGCTTTTCGGTTTCGAGTCTGGGGTCATAATTTTCTCTCTCCGCGAAACAGAGCGGTAGCCCTTTGTCCTGGAGGACGGCGCTTGGCCAGTCCCGGAACTGCAACCGGCTGACTCCGATAAAAACATAGCGGATGCGCTCTTCCTTGAGAAAACTTTCAAAATCAGTTTTTGCGGGCGAGCAATCCCTGAGATGCACGGCTCGGCCGTTGAAGTAAAATGGAAGGTTGTAAGTGTTCGACGTGTTAATAAGCAGGCTCGGCGCGGTCAGGATTTTTTCCCCGGGGCCCAGCTCCTTCTTGAGCCGCTCGTGAACGTGGCGGAAGGAAGTCTCGTAACGCAGGAACGATTCGCCCGCGCCCGGATCGAGATACGCGAACGAGGGAATCCTGTGATATTCCTTAAAATTGTAAAGGAGGCAGCCTGTCAGAACGGTGAAAGCGGCTATTTTTTTCCACGGCTTTGCCCCCTCGCACACGACCTGGAGCCTCCCGGCCAGGTACAAACCGGCGAAAGGGACAAGCGGAATCATGACGCGGATGAGCGGCTCGAGAACGTTCCTCGTAATGACGAGATCAAACAGAAAAAAATAAACGGCCGGAGGAATCAGCACATCGATGTCCCGCAATGAGTCTTTGAATTTTAAAAGATGCGCCGCCAGGGCCAGGTAGAGCAGCACCGTCAGCGGGACGCCGAGAAGCCAGGCGAGACCGCGTGTCGTAAAATCAAAAAAGAGGACCGGAAATTCACGCCCGGGAAACATCATAGGATAAATCTGATTGTTGTGGATTGTGCTTAAAACAATCTCCCTGCCCCAGACTGCGAAATAAAAAAGGAACGGGAGTAAAAAGACGAGTCCGTAAAGAAGAGAATGCCTGAAAAACCCCTTCCACCGCGCGCTTCCGGCGCGCGGTGTGTCGATAAGAAGGATCAGGAGAAATCCAGGACCGAGAAGAACGAGGTCGGAATGGACGAACGCCGCCGCATGAAGAGCGAGAGCCGAGAACGCCAGCCGTAAAAGGTTACACCGTTCCCGGAATAAATTGAGAAAATAGAAACTCAAAAGCACGAAGAAAGTCGAGAGGAGATGGGGCATTTCCACCCGGGTCTGCAGGATGACGCGGGGAAGGAACAGGAAAATGAAAAGCGGCGCGGCCGCAAACCCGGAATGAAGGCGCCTCTGGCGGGCAATGAGAAGGAGGAGCAGGCTTATTCCGGCGAGTGCCGCGAGATTCATGATCTTCAGGGTGTAATCGTGCTCGCCGAAAACCTTGTAAAAGAGGGCGGACATGCCGTACATCACGGGCAGGAAAAAAGGGCGCCCGACTTCGGGGATGGTAAGCGGAAAGCGGCCGCGGGCCCACTCAATTCCCATCCTCTGATAGAAAATGCTGTCGAAGCCTTCTGCCCCCCATTCCCAGAAACGATAGGAGTGGATAAAAACGGCAAGCAGGAAAAACGCCCCGTAAAAAATTTTTAAAACGCCTGAACGCATCAGAATTTTCTGGCCCCGCGAGAGGTCCTCAAAATATTTTACCGGTTTAAGCAGCGAACAAAAATCAAACCGCGCCGTCATCGTGCCCTGTCATAAGAAGCGCGGCCTTTGCGCGGCACACTCGAAGCGAATGCGGGTTTTTTATTATATCCTAATCGCCAATGCCGCGGTTACGGTTCCTCTCCCGTTCCTAAAAAACTTTCCCGCGGAGTCTGATATCGCCATGATCATCGAGGGCCGCGGTGAGATGCACCCGCTCGGCCTTCCCGTGATCCTGCCGCGCCGCGGGGGAAATAATACTTGCGCGGAGGCCCCTCTCTGTGCGAAATAAATCAGAGGGGAAGACACGCATGGACCAGCTCGTTTTTTTACAGGACCTCGCCGTCGTCATGACCGTGAGCGCGGCGATTATGATCATTTTTCGGCGTTTTAATCTTCCGGTCGTTCTCGGCTACATTCTCGCGGGGGCTATCGTCGGTCCGAACACGCCGCCTTACTCTCTCGTCAGCGACATTCACAGCATCCACATCCTTTCAGAGCTCGGTGTGATCTTCCTGCTGTTTTCTATCGGACTCGAGTTCAGCCTTTCCAGGCTGGCGAAAGTGGGGCTCGTTTCTTTTTTCGCGGCCGCGTTCGAGATCGTGCTCATGATGTGGATCGGTTACACGATCGGACATGTGCTCGGGTGGAATTTCATGAACAGCCTCTTTCTCGGCGCGATCCTCGCGATCTCGAGCACGACGATCATCGCCAAAGTACTGATGGAGACAAAAAGGATCAAGGAGAAGTTCGCGCAGGTCATACTCGGCATTCTCGTGATCGAAGACCTGCTCGCCATCATTATCATCGCGCTGCTTTCGGGCGTGGCCTCCACCGGATCGCTCGAGATGAAGGAAGTCGGTTTCGCCACGATCCGGGTGTTTTCTTTCGTGGCAGGCGTTCTCTTTCTGGGTTTCCTGCTGGTCCCCCGCCTGCTCAGGTATCTCGCCCGCTTCGACAACGCCGAGATGATGGTCATTACTGTCCTCGGCCTGTGTTTCGGCGTTTCGCTGGCGGCCGCGAAGTTCGGTTTCTCCGTGGCCCTCGGCGCGTTCCTCATCGGGGCCGTCATCGCCGAAACCAAACAGGTCGAGAGCATCATCCAGAAGATCGAGCCCATCCGCGACATGTTCACGGCGATCTTTTTCGTGTCGGTCGGCATGCTTATCTCGCCGCAGACGGTGGCTGAGTACTGGTGGCCGATTCTTATTCTCTCGCTCGCGACGATCCTCGGCAAAGTCTTCAGCTGTTCGCTCGCAACTTTTCTGACAGGGTACAAACCCGAGACCGCGCTCAAAGTGGGGCTCGGCCTGGCACAGATCGGCGAATTCTCGTTTATCATCGCGCGGCTCGGGGAGAGCACGGAAGTCACGAGCCCGTTCCTTTATCCCATCGCCGTTTCCGTCTCCGGCATTACGACTCTCACGACGCCTTTTCTCATGAAGAACACGGGGGCCATCACCCGCTTCCTTTCTTTCCTCACGCCGAAGCCTCTGGCGACGGTGCTCGGCCTCTATACCGGCTGGCTCGAAAAAATGCGCGAAACCCGGTCGCAGAAGCAGGGCGGCCTTTTTAAAATGTCCCTTCCTTATCTCCTGCGTCTTCTCTTGTACTCGGGCGGAGCACTCGCGTTTTTTTACGGCGCGTCCCATCTTCAGGGTCGTTTTGAATTTCTGCCCGCCAGCATTTTCTGGATCCTGCTCGGGACCACGCTCCTTCCTTGGTTTCTCGGCATTGCTTTCACCGTCGACAAGTTTCTATGGAACGTCTTCATCGTCAACCGCATCCGGGCCAAAGACGTGGACCACATCCTTCACAACGCGCTCCGCTTTTTCATGGTACTCGCGTTGGGCGTCGTTTTTCTCATGGTCGGATCGGGTTTTCTTCCGCGCCTGCCGCTCACGCTCGGCGTGTTCGGACTCGTCGCGATCGCGGGAATCATTCTCTGGGGTTCCGCCCGGAAGGTCCATGAAAGGATCGAGAAAGTCGTGCTGGGCGTCTTCGACACGGAAAAACCTCTCGAGCGGAAGCGATCGAAGGCGATCCAGGATGAACTAGTGAAGCTCATCCACGAGGAATACCCGTGGGACGTGCTCACGGAAGATTATCTTCTTCCCTATCAGGAGACGGCGGCGAACCAGTCGATCCGCGACCTCAGGCTGCGATCCGAAACGGGCGCCACGATCGTCGCGATTTACCGCGCCGACGAGACGATCCCTAATCCCCCGCCCGAGATGAAGCTCCAGCCGGGCGACGTCATCATGCTTATGGGAGATTCGGACCAGATCAGAGCGGCGATTCTGTTTATGAACCGCAAAGTAAAGGAGCCGCCCGCGTCCGCGGAAAAAAAGGGAGGAAAGCCGAAAACGGGAACGTTCCAGCTCCCCGAAGGTTCCGGCTTCGAAGGGAAGACGCTGCGCGATCTCAAGCTCAGGAGGAAAACCGGCGTGACGATCCTTGGTCTGCAGAAAGGAAACATGACAATTAATAATCCTGGGCCCGAATCTGTCCTCGAACAGGGAGACATCATCGTGCTCTTCGGAGGGACGGATCAGATCACGGCCGCGCTCGCTTATCTCGCGCCTGCTAAGCCGAAAAAAAAGGCCGGTTCCCCGTGAGGAGAACCGGCCCGTTAAAAATTTAACGTTTAAACCTTCACTTCCTCTTGCAGGGGATTCATATAACCGAAAATTCCCCATACCTTGTTGATGACGAGTTTGGTGGAGTCCATGATAAATCCCACGCCTTGATGGACAGGATTCAGAATCGGACTCAAGGGTTTAGTGGCCTCGTCATACGTGTAATGCAGGCCTTTATGAACCCCTCCCACGATAAGCCCGGCATCCCGGATCGGGGCAATGTCAGTACCCTTCGCATCCGAAATTACTCCGTCCACGGTACCGTGGACCAGGGCCATCGCAGGCACGCTCGCGATTAACATCGCGATCATGAGTAACAGCGCAATTTTTTTCATCTTATACCTCCACTTAGGTCCCATGCCGGTCTTGCAGACATTTGGAACCGGATGCCAGCGTCCTATAAACCTGGCCCCTGTTAAAGAGTAAGGTACCCCGCAGTGGGTTACAAAGAGCGCGTGCTAGCATCCTTACTGTTTGCTTGATTCCCTTTTCGGTGAGAGCAAGGCGCTGACTTTAAAAACCAGAAGTTTTAGTTGCCGCGGGCCGTTCCGCGGGTAAAATCAGCAATCGCGGGAGGTTAAAAATTAGCATGATTCAGGAAGCGGCCGGGCGTCTGCTCTACCATACCTTGCCTGTGAAGCGTGCGGCCGTCCTCTATTCCGCCATGCGCTCGGGTTCGACCCTGCTGAAAGCCCTGCTCGGTACGAATTTCGAGGTCTCGCACCTTCCTGAAGTCCAGTTGCAGGAATGGCCCCGGGAGAAGTATGCGTTTTATTTCAGGCTCTGGTGCGCCGCGCGCCAGCCGGTCGTCGTCCTGAAAAAACCCTGCTTCTACTCGGAAGTGCCTTATTACCCTTTTATCCCGCCCATTTCTTTCATGCCCATCGTTCTCATACGCAATCCCGTGGACACCGTCCTCTCGCTCGTAAAACGAAGCAGTGCAAACAAGCGGGTCAAGCTCGGACTCGATACATACGGCAAGAGCCCGCTTGATTACTGGTGCGAAGTCTACAGGAACATTTTTGAGCATTTCAAGGCCCGGCCCGCTTCTCCCCATATCGTGTTTTACGAAGAGCTGGTGGCGGAGCCCCAACGCGTCACCGAAAAACTATTTCGATTTCTGGGAATGAAAAATACGACGGGCGTAAAAAATTATGAGCCGTACGGAAAATGGCTGTGGGGGCAGGACGATGCGGGAGAGCTGATCCGCACCCTCACAGTGAATGGCCGCCCTCGGCAGATCGATGCCGAATCGCATAGCTGGGAAGAGGAGACACGCAAGTCGGAAGAAGCGGCAGCCGTGATGCGTCTTTACTGGAACAACGAATCCAATTATTACGACTACCTGAAAAGCCGCAGTTATTTCTAGACACCCGTTTCGTGCACGTCCCCGCCTGCGATAACAAAAACACGGTCTTCTGCCGCAGGCCGGATTTCGTGTGATCCGGTAAACGTTCCGAACGAAGGAAGAACGGCGCACGCTTTCCCAAACCAGAAACAGGCGAGGCGAGGCGCGCCTTGTCGCCGTCGGGCGCCTGGAGCCGGACGCACGGGTGGACGTGCCCCGCGAAGACGTAGCCTTCCGTACTGGGCCCGGGTTCGTGAGCGAAAACAAAAGGCGCTTCTGCGAAAGGCAGCGGGAGGGCCACGATGCCTGTCTCGGCGGACACGTCTCCGGCATGGCGGTCGTGGTTTCCCGCGATGAGCAGCATCTCGATGGAAGCATAGCTCTTTCGCCACTGCGAGAGGCTGAAAAGAAGCTCCTGCGATATCCCTTCTCGGGCGTGTAAAAAATCCCCCAAAATGATCAGTCTTTCCGCCCGAGTGATTGCAAAAAGAGCGCTCAGCCGTTCGAGGTTTGATTCCGACGTCCCCGCGGGAACGGGAAAACCTTTTCTCCGGAAAAATAGGTCTTTGCCGAAATGAGGGTCCGCGATGAGAAGCGTGCGGCGGACGGGGAGGTAAACCGCGCGCGCGGCATAAAGTTCGGCCCTCTCTCCGGCGATCTCGAGCGAAACGGTTTTGCCCGTATGCGTGTCGGGCATTTTTTTCCTCGAGGTCGACGACCATTCTCTTGATTCGATCAGACCAGGATTCCGTGCTGACGCGCGCCCGGATTTCATCCGCCCAGATCGGAAAGGAAAAAGGCGTGAGCCTCGCGGGACTCATCACGATGATGCGCTGCGCCTGGACCTGTTCGAGCGTGCGCCTGATCCGTTCGACGTCGAGCTGCGCCTCAAGCACTTCTGTGCGCGCCTGCTCGATAAGGCGGTTTCCCGGATCGCGCTCGACAAACACTTCGTAGAAGAGACTGCTCGAAGCCTGGAGCTGGCGGCTCGTTTTCGATCCGCCGGGATATCCTTTAAAAACAAGTCCCGCGATCTGCACGATGTCGCGGAAGCGGTGCTTGGCGAGTTCGGTCATGTTGAGGCAGCCGAGCAGGTCTTCTATCAGATTGTGTGGTGAAAAAATTGCACGCCATTCCGGGCCGTCGAGTTCGATTCTTTTGTGCGAACTTAAATCGAGTCCATAATCGGTCGCCGTCACACTGATCGAAATCGGAATTTTTTCGAGACACGGTAGGCGAGCAGTGACCCCAGCCCCTCGTGAGCGAGCCTTCCGGAAAAAGGGTAAATAAAGTGGTGCTGTCCATCGCGGGTCGTCACGATCTCGATCAGCAGTTCGTCCGCCGACGCCACCCGCGAGATTTTCTTCTGCAGGTCGATGATCGGCATGAGCGCTTTCATCTCGGGGTCATAGGGCTCATTCTCGGCGACTTCACGGAGTTTTTTTCGCACGCCGAGTCCCAGAGATTCCGAGAGCGGAAGTTTTCCGCCGAGCCAGCGCGCCACGGCGCGGCCGGGTTTGCCTTTCCGCACGTAGACGGTCATATCGCGGATCATCACGAGTTCGAGCGCCTTTCCCGCGAAGAGAAACGTGTCGCCCTTGTTCAGCTTCGTGATGAAATTTTCCTCAATCGTTCCGAGCTTCCCGCCTTTCAGGTATTTCACTTTCAGCGCGGCCGTCCTTGAAGCCGTGCATCGCGATCACGCGCTCGGCGCCCGTCGCTTTTACTGCTCGTACGAGCCCCGTCCAGTCCGCGTGGTCGGAGAGGACGAAACCGCGGTCGACCGCTTTTCTTCTTTTCGCGCCGCGCACCTGCATCCAGCCCGAAGCGAACGCGGTGGAAAGCGGCTGAAATTTCCGGAGCCAGGGCGAGCCGAACACGGAAGGCGGCGCGACGATGAGCGCTCCTGTCGAACCCGGGATCTTTTCGCGGCCTTCCGCATATTTAACGGGCGGAAGTTTTACACCGGCCGCTTCGTAGATTTCGACAAACCGCTTCACGGCGCCGTGCACGTAAATAGGCCCGGTCGACTCATCGACTCCTGCGAGAATGCGCTGCGCTTTTCCGAGGGCGTAAGCCATGACCAGGCTGTTGCGGCCCTCGCCGCGGTTCGCCGCCCACCATTCATTAATTTCCGCGAAAACTTTTTCGGGCTGTTTCCACTGATAAATGGGCAGAGCGAACGTGGACTCCGTGACGAAGGTATGGCAGCTTACGGCTTCGAATTCGGCGCACGTCGGGTCGGGCTCGACTTTATAGTCCCCGCTTACCACACACACGCGCCCTTCTCTTTCGATGCGGACCTGCGAGGAGCCGAGAATGTGGCCCTCGGGATGGAGCGATACGACGGCGTTATGGATTTTCCTTTTTTCACCGTACGCGAGCGTCTCGATCACGGCGTCCGCGCCGAGTCTTTCGTGGAGGATGGGTTTCCCCGGCGCCGCGCAGAGATAGCCTTCGGATCCGGAGCGCGCGTGATCGGAATGGCCGTGGGTCACGATCGCCCTTTTGACCGGACGGCAGGGATCGATGAAAAAATCACCGGCCGGGCAGTAAAGCCCCCCGGCAGAGAGTTGTATGAGTTCCTGCATGTGACGCCTCGTCTTGGGGATGGGCGGGGGGACGGGCTTTTATTCTAATCGTGAGGCCGGCCTTTTTCTATCGGGCGCGCCTCGGTTCATCTATTAGAGAGCGCGTGACCGGGACCGTTTCAGAATTTTTTAGCTTTTAGTTTTCTTAAAGAATCCGGAGGCGTATAATGTTGTCCCCAAAGCCTTCATAATCAGACTGGAGCCGCGCATGCTGACTCATATAGGAACCGTCGCAGTCTATGTCGAAGACCAGGAAAGAGCCCTCGAATTCTGGACCAAGAAGATGGATTTCGAACTTCGCCGAAATGAACCGCTAGGCGAAGATAACAGCCAGATAACCGGGACCCCCGCGTCTACGATGAACTGGATCGAAGTTTCGCCTGAAGGCTCGGAAACGAAACTCGTCCTTTATCCTAAATCTCTCCTGAAAAACGGGGCGGCCGTTCAATCTTTAATCGTTTTCGAGTGCCGTAATATCGCCAAGGTTTTTGAGCTTATGAGAGCCCGGAAAGTCGAAATTACGGGCGAGCTTAAAAAAATGCCCTGGGGCAGTTTCGGAAGTTTTAAAGATCCGGACGGGAACGAGTTCATCATCAGAGAATGACCGGTGAAGCCGCCGTTAAAAATAAAAAGGGGCGCGGGCGGACTGGCCGCCAGTGCCCCTTTTTTTTATTTCTGGTTCGTTTCTAAAACTTAACCCCGCGGTACCGGAATGCGTACAAAAATTCGCTCGCCCGTCCGGGCATTCCCGTAGCCGCCTGCCGCCGCCTCGGCATAAATCACAAGATCAGCAGGTTGACTAACGACGGGCGGCGCGATAGGGCCCGGTGTGTGGGCCTGGCGCGTCCCGTTATAACCGAGTTTCAGGGCTTCTGCTCCGGTTAAATTATAATCTTTTCCCCAGCTTACAAAGCCAGGAGCGCCCCACTTTTCACCGGCACCTGCCCTGAAACCCTCTGCTTCCACTTTTTGAAGGCCGTCATCGTACCACAGATTTTCCTCGTGCCGGAAATAGCCTCCGTCGATAGCGAGCAGGCGGCCGTCTCCGGGGCCTCTCCTTGCAACCACGCTTTTTTCGAGCGTCACGGCCGCATCATTGGTCATCTTGATATCGAAGTCTTCGTTATCCACAAAAGTGGAATTGATGATCTTCAGGGTTCCCCGCCGCACGTTGATTCCGTTGCCGTCCCACTGCACCGGGCTGCCTTCTTCGGACTGGCGTTTCGCACCGAAGGACAGGGCATTGTTAATCACGATATTATCGCCCCAGGTCTTGAAATTGTTTTTATTGCCAAACGCGACGACATTGTCGAGCGTGACGTTATTCGCCTTGATGTCGAAGCCCGCGTCCCAGTGATTGTAGGAAGCAATATTGCGCAGCGTGATGTTCGTGCCTTCTTCCAGAATGAAGCCGTCGCCGTTTAGATAGAAATCGCGTCGGGTCTTATAGCCTTTATAGGCGTCCTCGGAGCCGAGAGTTTCGATATTTTCGAAGAGCACGTTGCGCGTGTCACCTTCCGTGCGGAAAGCGTTGCGGCTGTTCTCGGCGTGGACGTTGCGCACGACGACGTTACTCGCGCCGTCTATCTTCACCGCAAAATCGTTGCCGCTGCTTTTCAGGTTATCGATCTCGACGTAGCTGCCGCCGTTCACTTCGACCGCAGCTCGCGAATTATGGACTTCGAGATTTTTTATGCGGATGAACGATTGCCCGTTCGTGTCGATGGTCGGGTCGTAATTCCGCGTCCCGTCCGACTCGAAACCTTTTTTTCCCTGGCCGCGGTCGATAACGACCTGTCCCGAACCTTCGATCGTGATCCAGGCCTTTTGATTACCGGAGACGCTTAGATCCACGGTTTCGTTATAGACCCCTTCGAGAAGCGTGAGCCTGTCACCCGCATTTAATTGATTGACCGCGTGCTGAATCGATTTCCAAGGAGCCGCGTTTGTTCCCAAGGCGTCATCCGAACCTCGAGGGGAAACAAAAAACACCCTTTCATCCTGCCGGTGAGTATCGGCGGGCGTGAGAGAATTTTCACCCGGTCTCGATAAGAGATTATCCAAGGCTACGTTCTCGTTTTTGAATGCTGCCGTTTGATCCGATTCGGACATAAACGCGTCCTCGTATCCGATCTCGGGACGCTTGTCTTCCATCGTAAGACCGGGCGCCGATAAAGCGGAGTGAACAGACGGAGTGAAAGCTACAGCAAATGAAATAAGTGGAACTAACAGGGCGCTTAATTTTAAGAGATGCATGGACTTCTCCTCTTTTCGGTGCATGGGTGCGTTCGAATAAGAAGGAGAAACTCACGGCCTAAGATAAGACTGTGGGAGAACGCACTGTCAGGGGGGGGGAAACCTGCGTCCAAGGAAATCAAGCCCGGCGGAAAGTTTTTCCTTATTAAAAACAGTTACTTCTTTAAAACTTTGTCAATATCTTCATTAATAGTCGAAGATAATGATAGAGAGCTTACGCTATAGGGAAGTGGCTTATAATGCCTCTAAGGATAACCGGCGTCAAGTTTTTTTGGGATATATTTCCGGTAGAGCCCGCAGGGCGCAGCGCGTGGAATTTAGGTCGCGGGAACGGATGCAGGTGAAGGCTGGGATTCGGCGGGGGGAGGAGGAAGTTCACTTGTCTTGCCTTGATTGAACTTGTGCTGGAAGTGCATCCGGGAAACCTGCTCTTTTAATTCCTCCCGCTGGCGGATCAGGAGCCCGAGGAGGTCCATTTCGATCTGAAGATTCATCTCCATCGACATGAGATCACCCGTCAGGGGAGCCTCTTCGCTAGCGGGCTGGAGAAACTTGCCGCCGCTCAGCTGCTGTTCTGTGACGCCGTACTGATAGGTCTTGAGCTTGCCGTCGAAGGCTTTCGCTTTCACGCCGATGACGCTCTCATAAAGAATGAGGATGCGCTCTTCCTGCTTGATCTGCTTGAGGACCTTGTCTTCTTCGGCGACTGTACCGCCCGGCCTGGGGCTTTTTAAAAATACGGCGATAAGAAGAAGAACGACGGCCGCCGCGCCGAGGGCAGCAAAAAGAAAGGGTTTCCGCACTGCCATGGATTTATCATTGACGGTCATTCCGAACTCCCGTTGAAGGCTGTGAATATCAGGGCGTCAGTTTCTGCCCCGCGTAGTATAGCGATCCGTCGCCGTCTCTTCCAGCTTGAATTATCCCGAAGTCTTCAGGGAACCGCCGCCCGGGTCTTCCACCGCAACGATGGCTTCGGAGACCTTCCTGCGCCTGAGCTTGCGGACGAGTACTCGGAGGCCGTCGGCCTGAATCAGGTCCGCTCCCTGCACCTCTTTTCCCAGTTTCAGGGCGCACCAGTCGTTGAGCGTCATCAGCGGATTAGACAGCCCGAAAGATGCGGCGTCCCTGCCGATCCGCGCCGCGATCATCTGCATGGGCGCCCCGCCGCCGATGATCCAGTTCTGGCCGTAGGGATTCATGTACGTGGGCATGCGGTCGTACTCGTCTTCGATGTCGCCGACCAGCTCCTCGATAATATCTTCCATCGTGATAAGGCCTTCGATCCCTTTCTCCGCTGAACTCACAAGCGCGATGTGGACTTTTTCGTGCATCATTTCGCCGAGGACCTGGGAGATGGGCAGTTTGGATTCAAAACTTTTGATGGCGCGCGTAATTCCGCGGATCGACGGGTCTGACGGATTCATCTTGAGGGCAAGGACGACATCCTTGAAGTTCAGATACCCGATAACGGTCTGAGGGTCGTCTTCTTTCTCAGAAACGGGAAACCGCGTATGAAGATCCATGTGGGCCTTGATGAGCGCTTCGTCGAGCGTGTACCGCGCCGGGATCATGATAAATTCGGAAGCGGGCACCATGACGGAAGAAATCGGGCTTACCGAAAGATGCGCGGCAGCGAGCACGATCTTTTCTTCGCGGGCGCCGATCAGTTTCGATCCTCTGGCGAGAGAGGCAGCGGCCCGGAGTTCGTGGAGCCCCTGCTCTTCACTCACCTCGAGATCAAGACGCTTCTGGCCGAAATAGATCACTTTCTTCACGGTCTGCTCGAAAAGATTCACCACGGGATTGGCGACGACCGAGAGACCTTTCATAAAGGGGGACAACAGGAGGCACACGTGTTCTTTGTTACGGAGCGCGAAAACTTTCGGGACGAGTTCCCCGAAGACGATCGTGAAACAGCTCAGGGGAATAATGAGGCAGAGCAGGGCGACAATTTCGGACCAGGGGTCCCGCATGCCGAAGACCCTTTCGAGATAGGGCGAGAGAGATTCTTCGATTCCGGCGCCCCCGGTCGCAGCCGCGATCGCACCGACGAACGTGATGCCGAGCTGCACGACGGCGAGGCTCGCTTCCATCTTGTCTTTCATGTAGGCTGCGGCCGTGGCACCGTGCCTTTTCTGATTGAGGAGGACCTGGATGCGGGAGCGGGAAATCGAAGCGAGCGCCATCTCGTAAGCCGCGAAGACCGCGTTTAGAAGAAGCATGACGACGATAATCATTAATTCAAATGCGAAAGGCATGATTCCTGTTTTTCTGTGAGGGGCCTATTCTACCAGACGGTCCGGAGGCGGGAGTAAACATTTTACTGCCGGGGGGACGAACCGTTCAGGCGGCTCCGCCCGATGGATTCTGCGATTCCCATCTGCGGGCGAGCCATTTTTCGAAAATTTTCCACCCCGCGGCAGACACAAGCATGAAAACAAGAAACCCGATCATGATTCCCGGAAGATACTCGAGCAGAAAATCGCGGGCGCGCGCTCCCCAGAAAAAAACCGCAAACGCCACGAGATAGAAACGGGCGGCACGGGCGAAAAAAACCACAACTACAAATTTACGGAAATTCAAATGAAAGGCCCCGGCGCACACGCTGAAGACTTTGTCGGGAAACGGCGTGAAGCAGGCGATGGCCGTCGCCCACACGTCATAGCGGTGGAGAAGTTCTTTTGCCATCAGAAGGGTCTTACCCTTGATCATTCTATCGAGGAGAGGTTTGCCGCCTTTATTACCGATCGCGTAGCCGACCATGTTGCCGAGCGTGGAAGCGATCGTGCTCATCAGCGCGTAAACAAGACTCATCTTCGGCTTTGCAAGCGAAACCGCGATCAGAAAGAAATCGTGGGCGACGGGCAGGATAAAAGATTCGAGGAATGCATGGGAGACCAGAATCACGGGTCCCCAAGGCGTTCCGGCAAGTTCGAGAAGATGTTCGGCCCATTCGCGCAGCATTACGGACGTAACTACCACGCGAAAAGGCCGAACTCAAGTCAAATGTTCGCGCCCGGAATTATTCCTGGCGGTTGGTGATCTCAATCAAGTGAAAACCAAACTGCGTTTTCACGGGGCCGTGGACTTTTCCGACCTCTTCCTTGAAAACCACCTGGTCGAATTCCTTCACCATCTGGCCGGGAAAAAAAGTGCCGAGGTCTCCGCCTTTTTTTCCGGAAGGGCATTTCGAATGCTCACGGGCTACCGCTGCGAAATCGACGCCCCCCTCGATCTTGGATTTCAATTGCTCGCAGGACTCCTTGGAGTCGACGAGAATATGCCGTGCGCTTGCCTTTGCCATACTTCCTCCAGTCTATTTAGTGTCACGAACCAGCGCAGCCTCTCCACAAAGGATTCAGGCGGCCGCGCAGGCCGTGTATAATGGCCTTCGCGTGATTGGATCGCAAATTTCAAGCGGTATTGTAACATGCAGGCGTTTAAAATCATGGGTCCAAAAAAAGTTCGCATCGGCTTCTATCAAAACAACCTCAAGCTTCGCGGCGTCGGCCGTTACATGCTCACCCTCATCGAGGGGCTTGACCGCGGACTTTACGAACCTGTCTTTTATCTGAAGCCCCTGCTTCAGGACCCGGAAACGGTCCACTACAGGCGTATCCTGGAAGAAATGAACGTCTCCGTGCGCTGGCTCGAGCTCTTCGGCCTTCCCGCGGGAGACCGTTTGCCGCTTCCGCCGGAAAAGGATTTCAACGTTCTCGATTTCTGCACGGACAATCCCCGCGTTCAAAAATGGCTGAAACAAATTTTCCCTCGGAGGACGCTTCACGCCCTGGCCGGTTATTTTTTTTATTTGAAATTAAGCCTGCGGGCGCGGAAGGCTTTCGCGGCAGAGAAACTGGACGTGATTCATTTTAATTACGGTACTTTCCATCTCCATCCGTATCTTGCCATCGGCGCGCGGCTGGCCCGCATAAAGGCCGTCATCGCGACCCTTCACGGCGTGGAAAAAAACTACACCGGACGGACCGCGGCAGAAAAGATGGCGCAAAAAATCTTCGCGCGCAGCCACCACCAGATCATCTGCGTCGAAGAAAACCTGCGCGATGCGGCGAGGACTTCTCACGGCATTGACCCGGCGCGGATCGCCGTCATCCACAACGGAATCGAACTGGGCCCGGCCGGCAATGGCGAAAAGAGAGCGCGGACGGACGCGCGGACCCGCACTGTTCTGGTTCCGGCGAGCCTTACGGAAGACAAAGGGCACGCGGTTCTTCTCCACGCGGTCGCTCTGCTCAAGGGAGAGTTTCCGGGCGCCCGTTTTATTTTCGCGGGCGAGGGAGAAAGCCGAGAGAGCCTGGAGCTCATCGCCGGGCTTCTGAATGTTTCAGATCAGATTGAAATGCCGGGATATGTGTCGGGCATGGAGGCGCTATACGAGCAGGCGGACTTCATCGCGCTTCCGTCCATATCGGAAGAATGCCCCTTCGCGGTTCTCGAAGCGGCCCGGGCCTCGAAACCCGTGCTGGCAAGTGATCTCGGAGCGGTAAGACTTCTCATGGGCGGTGAAAAAAGCGGACGGCTCGTTCCGCCTGACGACCCCAGGGCCCTGGCTTCGGCTCTCAGGGAATTACTCTCGGCCCCGGAAAAAACTCTGCGCGAAATGGGTGAGAATCTTCGCGCGCACGCCGCCGCGAATTTTACGCGTTCCGAGATGCTACAAAAAACCCTGGCGGCTTACGGTCTTCCCCGATAACACCCTTCATTAAAACGGTCTTTTTTTATTTTTCAGAAAACGGAAAAAAAGCACCGGCGACGAGAGCCGGCCTCTCAGGTCATAAAGAAGATGCCTTAGCCCGCCCTTGACCGCAAGATACCTGCTCAAATCACAATCGGCTTCGGGATTGTCAAAAAGCCATTCGGCGGTCGCCCGGTTCTGAAGACTTGAGAATTTGACTGGATGGATACCGTCCAGGTTTTTATTATATGAAAATCGCCATGCCGCATCAGGCCCCGTCGGCATGTTATTCCAGATGTAGAGGAGCCTCAGCGCTTCGTAGTCCTTTTCGCCGTCTTTTGAAAGACCCTGCAGCGCAGACATAATCGCAAGTTCTAAGAAGAGTCCGCATTCCGAAAAAAGCGTCACGACTTCTGTGAATTGCGGAACGAACGCTTTGGGAAGATAAAAACAATCGCTCGGCGTCCGGATTGCCGGCGCGAGGAGACGGAACTTTTCCATCATATTTTCCCGGAACCATCGAGGGGTCTTCGGCCAGGCCTTTCGATAGGCGTTAAGACCATACGGAGTGCGCCACCACCACCACTCGTCCACCTGCCAGTCCGGGACGTCGACCGAAACCGCGTTCCGGCCGGAGATTGAATGACACCAGATCTTGCTTTTTGAAAAACGCGTGAGGTTCCAGTAGTTGAGCAGCAGATCGTCCATGAGAAAAAGATATCCTTCGCAATCCGGAAAGCGCGTGACGGCGTCGAGTATGGCGCGATAGCCGAATTTTCCGTCCTGAGGAAGACTGATGACATCGGGTACTGACTTCCCGAACGCCGAGTCGCCATAAAAAACGATGTTGGGAAACGCGCCGTAGAAGCGGCGCAGAAACGGGACGCTGTCGTAATGAGGGCGGGTGTAATTGACGACGAGACAGATTGTATCGAAAAAACTTTTTTCCATAGCTTCCTTTAAGAAAACGGCTTCTAATATTCTATCGAATGAAGCACCTGACAGAACGCTTTTAGCTCAGAGAAGGCTGCGCCGCAGCGGCACTCATCTTTTCCCGCAGTGAATTTCCGCGCGTGCTTTGCGGCTGCGGGCCGGCAGACACTTGAGCCGCAGCCTCATCCTCCGCAAGTCTCGAGAAGACTGCTCCGTCAGAGAGAATGCGCAGCGAATGCAGCGTTTGAAGCATTTCGTAAGGATGTTTTGAAATTCCTGTCAGCGCGTCGTTCCTGAAGATAAGGAACACCGCGTCGTTGACCCAGTAATTGCCCATATCGTATCCCCAGATTTCGACAACGTCCCTAGGGCGCGGAATAACCACGTGGTAGTGAGGCGTCCCGTATTGATTGAGGATCTGCCCGGTGCTCGAACCCATCTGCGCACTGTTCATGCTGTCGTCGATCATGAAGTTCGTGGCGGCCGGCATTACCGTGCAGGAAGAAAACCCGCCCCATAACACGAGGGTCACGGAAAACACACGGAATTGTTTCAGCATTATTTCCTGCCGTTAAGTTGAAGGGCGGCTTTTCTGAGGCGTTTCAGAATCGGCAGATCAGCGCGGAAAGTACGGGCGGCGTCCAGTTCCCGCGTAACTTCGCGCGTCCCGCTCCTGATTTTATTTTTGATGTTCCGGGGCAGCCGCCGGTGCCCGTTCCGGCTGTCCGGGAGGAATTTATGTTCGTAGCGGCCGTCGATACCAGTGAGACGGCATAGATCATGAAACACATTCGCATCGTCGAGAAGGTCTTCGTATCTGACGAGAGCGGTCCTTGTCCTTTCTTCGGAAGAGAGCGCGAGGAAAGACCGGTTTCTCTTGTTCCACATCGCAAGGAAGTCCACGAGAGCAGCCTGGGGATCCTTCAATCCGCAGAGTGAATTGTAAAACCGGTCGTTCGCGTTTCTCGGGACCGAATACCATTCGAGCGTGGACGCGAAGACATTGACGGGATCGCGGTAGATCCACACGATCCAGGTTTCGTGCGCAGTGAATTCACGGAGCAGTTCCGCCACGCTCCGGCGGCTCGTCTCATTGACGGGCTTCGTGAGAACGGTTTGCGCCGAGGCCGTAAGCAGCGGCCGAAGCTCGGTTTCGGAACGGAGGTTCCAGCCGAGATAAAACTCACTTGCGTTTGATTCCTGAAAAACCCGGACGCCCAGGTCCTCGGCGAGAGCATAAAAAAGAGCCCCCGTCCCCGACCGCTGCACGCCCGTCACCATAACAATCTTCGCCATCCCGCTATCCCTCCGCCGGGTAGGCCTTGTCGAATAGATCCTGGATGCCCAGGATATCGTTCTGCACTTCCATCCGGGCGAGCGGCTTCGTCGAGCGGTTGACCATCTCGACATGAGTCCCCCCGCCGCCCGCGTCCGTAAATTTGATCATCACCGAATGCGTCATCCTCCCCTGATCGCGCAAGGTCAGGCGAACATCGGCATCTTTGATGAGGACAATGAAACCGTCAGCTTCGTCGAGATAAATATGTCGCGTGTACCCTTTGTAGCCGAAATTGTTCACGACAGCCTCATCCACTTCTTCGAAAGGCGCTTCCACCGTGAAGGAAACCGATTTGCCTTTTGCGACGGACTCATTGAAGATTTCCCTGTGGCTCTTGAACAGGCCGCAGCCGGACGCAGACAGGACAAGCGCTAGAATGAAGACCCATGAATAATTCATTACTTTCTCCTTGAAGCGGCAAAATGGATTCTCCCGCTCACTTGCATAAGCAGCACGGGAAATTTCAGAGGGCGCTTCCGGCGCTCACGGCCGCTTGCGCAAAGCATTGTTGATAGAGCTTATACCCCTGCAGGGTCCGGGCCGGCCAGAAGCGGACCGGGTCATAGGACTTGTCCTGGATCGAGCGGACGACCTCGATGCTTTTTTCATAACTCAGATACTCGTCGATCATGTCTGTCGTCAGGTTGTGCACGTGGCGGGCGTGGTAGACCGAGGGCCGGTTAAAAAGGACCTGGAAGCCTAGAGCCTGCACGTGATAAGCCGTCCAGATATCACCCACCCTTCCGTGAGGCGTGAGCCCGGGAAGGATGAAAAAATAAGGCAGGACGTCACGCGTGATAAAAATATTCTGCGTGTTGAACGGCGCGGGTTTCGAGGAAGCTAACGGGAAAACGGACGGCTCAAATAGACAATCCGGCGAATGGGCCATCCTGCAAATCGCGTCCACGTCCGGGTCTCCGTTCCAGAGATCGGCCTGGATGTCAGCCCTTATTACTTTACGGGTCTTATTTAAATAAGACCGTTTCGAGACAAGCTGGACGGGAAAACCCCGGTGCCACAGATGCGGGTAATTCGTCGCACCGAGCGGATCGAAGGCTTCGAGGCCGGTTTCGTAAAAGTCGACTTCAACCTGCCTTCCGGCGAGAAGGTCTTCACCCCAACCCTCGAGCGGGATGTTGTCGTCGTCGATGACGGCGATGATATCGGCCTCGAGATCCTTCGCCCAGAGACACGCGAAATTACGCCGCCCGTGATCGTTCCAGCCGATGGCTTCGGACAGTTCCGGATGGTATTTCTCCTGTTCTTCCGGCGAAATATAAATGCCGCGTTCGAGCCGGTAATCTTTAGGCGTCTTGAGGTCGCCCGCGACGACGAGCGTCCAGTCTTTCATCGCGTCGTATTTCCGGATCGCTTCCGTAGGAGTGTTTATCGTCGTCGAGATGATGACTTTTTTTAAAACCCGTTCGGCAGCGGTCCTTTCCGGGGCCTTTACAGAACCGGTTTTAAACGAGCTGCGGGGATGCCTTGAAGTAAGGGCCGGGCCCGCGTGTTTTTTGCGCCTTTTCAGGAAATCAAAAAAGAGCGCGGGCGAGAAGCGCCCTTTTACATCGTGGACGAGATCGAAAAACCTTTTTCCCATTCCGTTACCTTCCTGATACCCGCATCGTTCAGATCAAAAGATGTTTCATGAGAACCGTTTCAGCTTCTTTTAAATCAGCACCGAAGGAGAGAATGCCTTCTTCGTGCCCGGCCATTACGAGCAGCTTCTCCCGCCCGAGGTTTCCCGAGCGCGCGAGCCTGCGCACTTCCTCAGCCATTTCAGGAGTGCCGTAGGGGACTTCGCGCCGTGAAGTGGGGACGCGTCCCTGGAGACGTTCCCACGAAACCGGATGATGCACGTGAATCACCGCCTTCGCCTCGGGAAAGATTTCGTAAATCATAGCATGCGTGAGCGATTCGGAAGAAGCCTTGATCGGACCTTCGCATTCGACGAGGTTGCGCTCGATATCGCATGCCGTCACGAGCGCGAAGTGATTCTCGTCCGCCTGGGAAAGATGGCCTGTCTGGGTCCCGGAAATAATGAATCCGTCAGAATTTTTGCCGCGTTCGCTGAGATTACCAAATCCGATGCCGTCGGGATAAACCCCGATCAGTCCCTTGCCGTGAAGGCGCGAGCGGTATTCGATAAGGCCTGCGAGTTCCTCTTTCGAAAGAGCGGGCGCGGGCCGCCAGCAGCAGTCGAATTTAATGACCCCTTCGTCCCTCATGGCGGGAGATTTTTTTTCGGGAAAGAGACCGAGAAGAGAGGTTTCATTCGCCTGGGCGATTCCCCTCTCCGTGATAAGCCCCGTCACGAGTTCTGCCGGAGTGACGTCAAATCCGAAATTCGAAACCCGCGCTCCCTCCGGAGCGATAAGGACTCTGCGGATTCCTTCCTCGCAGAGTCCGCTTACATATTTCACCTCTTCGGCGTCGCGCTCCTCGATGGGAATATCCATGCCTGAAGACAGGTGCCAGTCGATGCTCGGTGATGGAACGGCCGCGTAAAAAGGCACGTTGTTCGCTTTTGCCGCGAGAGCCTTGAGGTAGGTGCCGATTTTGTTTGCGACGTCGCCCGTACGAGTGGTCCTGTCCGTCCCGACGATCGCCATGTCTACTTTTCCCAGGCGCATGAGGAGCCCTCCCGCATTATCCGTGATAAGAGTGTACGGGACGCCGCCCTCGCCCAGTTCCCAGGCCGTAAGCGACGCGCCCTGATTGCGCGGCCGCGTTTCATCGACCCAGACGTGGACGGGAATGCCTGCCCGGTGAGCGAGATAGATCGGAGCCGTCGCGGTTCCCCACTCCACACAGGCCAGCCAGCCCGCGTTACAATGCGTGAGAATATTCACGGGTCGTTGGATCTTTTCATAAATTTCACGGATGACGGTAAGCCCGTACTCTCCGATGCGGCGGCACATCTCGACATCGTCTTCCGTGATCTTCGCGGCTTTCTTACGGGCGGCTTCGACCTTGTCCTGCACCGTCTCCGCTGCGGCGATCGTTTTCATTTGCTCCTCAACCGCCCATTTGAGATTGACGGCCGTAGGTCTCGCCGAAGCGATTCTCGCCGCCGAAGCAGAGAGTGCCGCGTCAAATGATTCCTGCCGCGCTGCCTCCGCCGCCGCAAGGACCATACCGTATGCCGCAGTCACGCCGATGAGAGGGGCTCCCCGGACGAGCATGTCCCGGATTGCGTGAAAAACGTCGTCCACGGTGCGCAGCTCCGCCACGATGACTTCATGCGGCAACGCCCGCTGGTCGAGGATGCAGATGACATTCTCCTCGCGCGGATGAAGCCAGATGGGTCGACTGATTCCGATTTTTTCCGGCTGTTTCCACGGGTTCATGACATGGCTTCTGTTAAAAAAAGTTCCCGGGGGCGTTCAGCCCTCGGGAGAATAGGGCCGCTGGTAAAAAAACTTGCCTGTGAAGATCTCATTGTCTTTTAAGGAGATCCCGGATCTCTTCGAGCAGCACTTCCTGCCGGGGCGGAGCCGGGGGAGCGGCCGGAGCCGGTACTTCTTTCTTCTGAAGCGAGTTGATACCCTTCACCAAGAGAAAAACGGCGAAGGCGATGATGATGAAATTGATGATCGTATTAATGAAAGCGCCGTAGTTCATCGTGACCGCGCCCGCCGCTTTTGCGGCTTCCAGGCTCGTATACGCGCCGCCGCTCAGGTTCCAGTAAAGATTCGTGAAATCCACGCCGCCGAGCAGCATGCCGACGGGCGGCATGATCATGTCAGTCACGAGCGACGTCGTGATCTTGCCGAACGCGCCTCCAATAATCACACCCACCGCGAGGTCGATCACATTGCCGCGCATTGCGAATTTTTTGAACTCTTCGAGAATCTTCATTTCTATCTCCGGGGGTTTACGTGCGGCAGCCTGCCGCGCGCGTAGTATATAACCTGGGCCTGTCATATTCCAGCGCGCTTGCGTGCGAACAAATACTTGGCCCGGCGCTGAAAGCGGCGTATAATCCGCTCGTTCAGAAATTTGTTTCTCTCAGCGGATCTTCAGAGGAGAAATCCGTGACCGAACGGCCAGATGACGATTTTCCGCATATCGTGAAAGATGCTTTGTCCACTTTTGACGGGCTGGGCATTGCTCCCAAGATTCTTGAGTTTCTCGATAAAATCAAGTTTGACACTCCGACACCGATCCAGCACAAGGCCATTCCTGCGGGCATCGCTGGCCAGGACATCATAGGTATCGCCCGCACGGGCACGGGAAAGACGCTCGCTTTTGCCATTCCGATGGTCCAGCACCTTGTTCACAAGACGGAATCGACGGGGCTCGTCCTCGTTCCCACGCGCGAGCTTGCCGTGCAGGTCGAAGAAGAGGTCCAGAAGCTCTGCCATCTCTTCAAGATCCGCAGCGCCGTCCTCATCGGAGGCGCTCCCATGGGCAAGCAGCTGCAGCAGCTCGAGAAAAAGCCGCGCATCATCATCGCGACCCCCGGGCGCCTGATCGACCACGTCGAGCAGAAAACCGTCAGCCTCAAAGAGGTTCGGATTCTCGTACTCGACGAAGCCGACCGCATGCTCGACATGGGTTTTCTGCCCCAGATCCAGACCATTTTGCGTCACGTTCCCAAAGACCGCCAGACCATGCTTTTTTCGGCGACCATGCCCCAGGAAATCGTGAGAATCGCCTCGCTTCATATGAAACTGCCCGTGCAGGTCGAAATCGCGCCGCCCGGAGCCACGGCCGAGAGAGTGACCCAGGAGCTTTTCATTGTGACCGAAGAGAACAAAAAGAACCTGCTGGTGAAACTGCTGGACCAGTACCGCGGAAGCGTGCTCGTTTTTTCGAGGACGCGGATCGGCGCCCAGAAAATCACGCGCGTTCTCCTTGATCACGGTTACGAAGTGGCCGAGATCCACTCCGACCGATCCCTCGTCCAGAGACAGGAAGCGCTCGAGGGCTTCAAGCGCGGCAAGTACCGCGTGCTCATCGCGACCGACATCGCCTCGCGCGGTATCGACGTGACCGGGATCGAGGCCGTCATCAACTACGACCTCCCCGAGGAAGCCGACAATTACGTCCACCGAATCGGCCGCACAGGCCGCGCCGGCCATACGGGACATGCCATTTCTTTTGCGACGCCGGACCAGCGGCAGGAAGTGGCGCAGATCGAAAAGCTCACAAAAATTCCGATCCCCGTATCGAACCACACGGAAGTCCCCACTCTCCAGTTTCCGAAAGGCGTCAAAGCTTTCCGAAGCCGAACTTTTGGAAGCCTGCGGCGCCGGAGATGAAGAAAGAGTTTAGTTATCGCGCCGAGAGAAAATTCCATGAGATTCCGTTAATAATTACCGCCAAGGCGCACTGGCGCAGGTACAGCCGCCACAAAAGCAGATAGTTTCAACTAACCTTACCGTCATGGACAAATCCAAACAAGCCTTTATCCTTAAACACCACAAAACCGACTCCACGCGCAATATCGCGCAGGCATTGAACCTTAGCCGCCAGAGCGTCGAAAAGGAAATTTCGCGCCTGAGAGCGGGAACGCCCGCGTCAGCCCCCGCTGGCCTTGACGCGATAAAACCGGTGCGCCGGCACCACCTCATCGCGGCCGCTTTTTTGATTTTAATCACCTCCGCCGTCTACGCGAAGTCCGTGTCGTTTCCTTTTATCAACTGGGACGATCCGAGTTACGTATCGGAAAACGCGGATATAAGAAGTTTTTCCGGCGAGAACCTGAAAAAAATGTTCACGAAGACCTACGCCGGCCTCTACGTTCCGCTTTCCATGCTTAGTTTCGCGCTCGATTACCAGATCTATCACATGGACGCGCGCGGTTATCACTTTACGAATGTCTGTGTCCACCTCGTGAACGTGCTCCTGATCTACTCGCTGATTTTTCTCATTACGCGCGAGTGGGCGGTCGCGCTCGCCGCCTCCCTCGTCTTCGCCGTCCATCCCGTTCAGCCGGAATCGGTGGTCTGGATCTCGCAGCGGAAAAACGTGCTCTCCTATTCCTTTTTTCTCGTGTCGTTTTTGTGCTACGTGCTCTACCGGGTCCGGGATAAACGGCGCGGCCTTTATCTTTTCGGTTCCGTGGCGGCTTTCGTCATTTCTTTCTTCGCAAAGCCCCTCGCGTTCGTACTCCCGGGAATTCTGCTCGCCTTTGACTACTGCGCGGGGCATCTCCAGTTCAATAAGAAAACACTTCTTCGGCACGCGCCCTTCGCCCTGCTCGCCGTCTTGTTCATCGCGATTACGCTCTTCGTTTTCGCGACGGTCATCGAAGGCAAATACCACGGCGGCAGCCCGTGGTTCCATTTCCTGACCATGACTGTTGTTCTCATGAAATATGTCCAGCTCTGTTTCTTTCCCATGAACCAGAGCATTCTCTATTCCTTTCCCGTATACCGCTCCGTCTTCGAAGCGCCGGTGATGCTCTCCATGCTCGCGCTTGCGTTCATCGCAGCCGGCCTTTACTTTTTCTGGAAAAGAGACCGCGCTCTTTTCTTCTGGGCGCTATGGGTGCTGGTTCTCATTTTTCCGGTGTTGAACATCATCCCGCAGCTGGTGCTCTTGCAGGACCGTTGGCTCTATCTGCCTGTCGCGGGGGTTTATGTCATCCTCTTCAGTCTGCTCAGGAGAAGGCTGGGCACGCTCGCCGTGTTTGCCGCGGCGGGGATTCTTACCCTGGGTTTTTCAGTTCTTAATCTGAAACGGCAGGATGCGTGGGCCTCCCCTCAAGCGCTGTGGCTGGAAACGCAGAAAGTAGCACGGGGAGGAAGTATCGCTCCCTATCTCAACCTCGCGAATCATTACGTCAGGCAGGGCAACCTGGACGCGGCGATAAGCGAATACGAGAAAGCATTGAAAGTAAGCCCCGAGCAGGCGGAGATTTTTAACGGGCTCGGGACGGTATACGCGCAGCAGGGCAAGCTCCACGAAGCGGCGCTTTTTCTCGGCAAGGCGATCTCGCTCAGGCCGTCCGAGCCGAGCGCTTACAATCAGCTGGGTTTCGCCTATAAACGCATGGGAAAAAATGACCTTGCTCTCGCGCAGTATGAAAAAGCTGTGGAACTCGACCGGAATCAGGATCCCGAATATTACAATAATCTGGGGATTATGCTTGCTGTCATGGGACGGGATGACGCGGCGGGCGATGCGTTCAAGAACAGTTTAAAAATCGATCCTGATTTTGCCGACACCATGATCAATTACGGAAATTATCTTTTCCAGCGAGGACGGTTTGACGAAGCCTCTGAAATCCTGCACCGCTTCCTGAAACTCTATCCCAAATCCCTTCACCGTCCCGCCGTCGAAAGCCTTCTTGCCAGCGTCGACAAAATCAAATCTTCCTTCGCCGAAACTTAATCGCGGAAAAGTCTTCCAGAAAACGAAACGGGATTAAGCAGCCGGCAGGATCCCGACGCAGACGTCAAGTCTGCGCGAGGAGTACCCGCGCAAAGGCGCTGGTACAGGATCCCGAGAGAAGCGTCCTGCTTCTCCGAGGTGCTCAGACGCATTAGGCGGCTGGCAGGATCCCGAGAGAAGCGACAAGATTCTCCAAGGTGCACTGCCGCACTAGACGGCTGGCAGGATCCGAACGAGAGCATCAAGCTCTCGTCAGGTGTCCCGATGCATTAAGCAGCGGGAGAAGTTTCTTCTTCCGCGTAAGCGTCTTTATGGCGGGCAAACCCGAGATGGCCGCCCCAGCAGCTGACGGTGCAGAAAACCAACCCGAGCCTTTTATTTTTGCAGGTGCTTACGGAGCAGAGGTAATAAAGTGCTCTGTGAGGAATTTCTTTTTTGCAGTTACTGCATTTTTTCCATCCTGAGAGAACGGGTAACGGATCTGTCATACCGCAACTATACAGCCAGATAGCGAAGCACGCAAATCGACTTCTTCTATTTCTCCGGCTCCCGGAATTTATCCTGTTCCTTATCCTTGTCCGCTGCCAAGACGACGCGGTTACGGCCTCCGGCTTTTGCGGCATAAAGCGCCTCGTCGGCCGAACGTACGAGATCTTCGGGCGTGTCTCCGTGCGCGGGGTAAGACGCGACTCCGAAAGACAGCGTCACGGACGTCTGTTTTCCCTGAGCCGCGCCCATTTTTAATTCACTGATTTCCCGCCGTATCTGCTCGGCTTTCTCGAGCGCATGCTCAATCGAGGCGCCAGGCATGATCACGAGAAATTCTTCGCCTCCGTAACGGCAGGGCGTGTCGTAACGCCGTAATTTCTTCGTTATAAACTGGCCGATCGAAGAGAGAATGTAATCACCCATTTCGTGGCCGAACTCGTCGTTGCACTTTTTGAAGTGATCGACGTCGAACATGAATATGCTCAGAGGCTCTTTCATCCGCGCGCATTGGTTGATTTCCCGCGAAAGCGTTTCTTCCATAAAGCGCCGGTTGAAAATCCCGGTGAGCTGGTCCCGGATCGACTGGTTCTTCAGCGTCTCCCGGAGCTTGAGGTTGCCGAGAGCTAGGCTCGCCTGATCGCAGAAAGTCAGCATAAGTTCTTCGAGCGGAGCTTCGGCTCCGAAACGCATATGAAAGATCCCGAGGGCTTCGCCCTGCACCATGAGCGGAACGCACACGGCCCGTGCTTCGTTGTCTTCTTTATCGTGGTCGCACCTGGGCTGGGCCGACCCCGGAGCGGCGTAATGCACACGGCCCCGTCTCAATCCCCAGCATGCGTCCATCATGATGATCTGTTCAGCCGCCTCATATCCCCCCCCAGCCCGCGGCGGTTTCGAGAAAGTTGCGCGATTCGTTGATAAGGTAGAGTTCCCCTTTGGTCCCGGGGAAAAGTTTCTCGGCGAAACTGGCAAGGATCGAAAAGGCTTCCTGCATCCTGGAACAGCTCTGCAGCAGGTCCGCTAAACCGCGGGTAAGCTGGGCCTGCTGATTCTTGATCTCGAGCTGCTGAAACAGTTCGCGCAGTTTCTCGTCGGCTTTGCGCCTTTCCTGCATTTCGAGGTTCATGCTCTCGGTCATTCTTCCCGCGATTTCCAGGGCCCGCGTATTGGTCCTCGCAAAAACATAGAGAAGGCCCGCGAGCAGAAAGCCCGCGCAGGTGCCGCCAGCGAACAGGATTTTAGGATAAAAAAGTTCGGCGGAAGTCGCCCGCCGTTCGTATTCGGAACCAAAAACCAGAGTCCATACCTGGCCCGCGAGGTCGATACGCGTCGTATAGCTGAGGTTGCCGCGCTGCGGGCTTCGCGGCTCTCCGCTCGAATATATGATCTCGGAAGCTGCGGGATCAGAACCATCGTAAATTTTAAAGTCGAATCTGCTGCTGAATTCGCCGCTCTGGTAGATGTTTTTCAGGAGGTCGTTGATGCGAATGACCACATCGACGAAACCCTGAAGGTTTTTTCTGCGCGCCTCGACGTCCATGACCACATTGCCTTTACGGTACACCGGCATGAAGAGAATGATGCCCTTGTCCGTATCGCGCAGCAGGGTGACGGCGTTCGTCGCGCGCGGTTCATCGAGATCGGCGGCGGCTTTCATCGACTTGTTCCGCGAGGCCTCGGACGAGAGGTCGTAGCCGAGCATGAATTCATTGCCGCTGTATGGCTGAACGTAAGTAACGACGTAATACTCTTCCATTACGCGTTCCGGAACGATTTGAAAATCAGGGTAGCCGGCCGGGATCAGGCTCGTGTCCGCTTTCACCCGGGCTATGTAGTTTTCCTTTTCAGCCGCCGTCACTCTTTCGATATACCGCAGCGCCTGAATGCCAGGATACCGGCTCTTGAGGTCGTTTGAATGTATGAACGCCGCCCATTCGTCGCGCTCGATCTTGTCGCTCGCAGTAAAGAGACCCTTCGCGCTGTAGAGAAAATTGCTGTAAAGCTCGATGCGTTTGGCAATGAGGTAGGCGAACTCCCCCGCGTCGTTTTCAAACCTGATCGTCAGACGAGTCTTGAGGTTTTGAAGACTCACCTGGTACCACACGAAAGAGAGGGCGATGGAAAGCAGCAGTACCCCCGCAGATGCGGCTTTCATCCATTGGGAGGCGAGGGATCTTGTTTTGGCTGACACTGAAATGCTCCGTTTAGGGTTTTTATCATTTTCGGCATAACAAGCCGGCTTTAAGAGGGCCTCCTTAATAAATAAATATGCCTGCCGCGGTCGAAGACTCCATAACCGGTAAAATTTTTGATATATTGGGGGCCTAAATTTCAAAAATCGGGCGGGAGATTCCGGTATGGAATTACTGGCGATCGGCGCGGTCTGTATTTTACTCGGTTTCGTCCTGCTTCTTGCCTGCGGCGCGCTCTACACTTTTTATGCCGTCAAAACAGCCGAACGCCGGTACCCTCCCCGCGGACGCTTTTTCGACATCAACGGACAGAAAATTCATTATCTCGATACCGGCGGCATCGGCAGGCCGGTGGTCTGGATCCACGGAGCCCACGCTTCGATGTTTGATTTCCTTCTCGCGTTTGGAGAGCCTTTAAACGATACGCTTAAAACTAAATACCGGTTTATTTATATCGACCGCCCGGGCTTCGGGCACAGCACGAGAGTCCGGGATAAACCTCTCACTATTTTCGAGCAGGCGGAAATTCTTCATGAGGCCGTCACGCGAATCGGCATCAAAAAACCCTTTCTCGCGGGGCATTCCTTCGGCGCTGCCGTGGCCATGGCCTACGCCCAGAACTATCAGGAGGAAGTCGCCGGACTGCTGCTTCTGGCTCCCTATCTTCATCCTTACGACGGTGCTGTGAATCCTATTCACTATATTCCCGTGAAACCGCTGATAGGGTCTCTCTTCATGGATACCCTGTTTTTGCCGGTAGTAAGGGCTTTTTTTACCGGGAATTTTCTCGATAAAGTTTTCTCGCCCGACCCGGCGCCCGTTGAATACGCCGAAATGATCCGGTCTATGGCCCTGAGGCCCGACAACTACAGGTCGAACGCTTGCGACATTCGTCTTTTCGGCCCCGCTCTCCATCTCCTGGCCGAAAATTACACTTCCCTGCGGCTGCCGGTCGTCGCGGTCCACGGCAAAGACGATCTGATATCGCCCCATCGGGAGCACATTCTCTTTATTGAAAGAAATCTTCTCTCGCTCCGCCATTTCTTCACCCTCAAAAAAACCGGTCATCACCCTCTTTTTACCCAGGGTGCCGCCGTTTTGTCGGCTCTCGAGGCACTCTGCTATCCGGAATTGCATGTTCTCCGGCCTCAAGCGAAACCCTAAGATTGCTCCCTGAATCTTCTAATGGCAATTATCATTCTCCCCGCATAATGTTCCGATCGTTACCCAAATAAGTCCTCTCTTTCACATTCAAAAAAAGAGATTACGATTGCTTAGAAACAGGGCCTTCACCGCACTTCGTTTATATTGCGACCTCCTGGAGGCTCTCGAAAAAGAGAAGCTCCAGGGTAAGCCTGTCACCGTTCAGTATCACAAAAAGTGGAAAAATGCCAAAGGCTGCCACGTCCTGTTTGTCAGTTCTTCGCTCGCGAAGGACATCGAAGACATCATGAAAAGGAACGCCGGCAAGCATACGCTGGTGCTGGTGCTTGCGCTCTTCGCCATGACGATCAACCACTCCTTTATCTTTTCTCAAAAGCAGCGTAATAAACTTATTATTCTTGCAAAAGTTCTCGCAAGAAATAGTGAAGCCGCAGTCGCGTTTAACGATAAGGTGGCTGCCGAAGAAATCCTCGGAGCGCTCCAGGCCGAGCCGCACATCCGTTCCGCCGCGACTTGCGACGGCCTGGGCCGGCTTTTCGCCGGCTATCGCGAAGACGCTCTGGCCTCCTTCCTCGACTCGGAGGAAATGAAAACTCCGCGGTCCTTTTACCGCAAGGCGCATTACCACATCTATTCTCCCATTGTCCTCCAGGGAAAAGTGATCGGTCTTATTTATCTGAAATCCGATGTTCGAGAACTGATCGACATCATGCGTGCCTATACCATCTCCGGATTTGTCATCATTCTGCTTTGTGCGATTATTGCGCTCTATGTCGCTTCATGGCTCCAGAAATACATCTCTGATCCGCTGGTGCTTCTCTCTTCTCTCGCGAAGAACGTTTCTCTCAACAAGGACTATTCGGGCAGGGCGAAAAAAGTTTTCGGCGACGAGATCGGCGATCTCATGGAAAGTTTTAACGAGATGCTCGCGGAGATACAGAAACGCGACGACGCCCTCACTCGCTCCAACCGCGACCTCGAGCAGTTTGCCTACGTGGCTTCGCACGACCTTCAGGAACCGCTCAGGATGGTTTCGAGCTACACGGACCTGCTCGCGGAATCGGTCGAGAAGAACCTGCCGGGGAAAGAACTGGAATATATGAAATATTTGAAAGAAGGAGCGCTCCGCGCGAGTACGCTCATCCGCGACCTTCTCGAATACTCAAGGGCGCGCACGCAGCAAAAGGAATTCGAATCTGTCCGCGTTGAGGACGCCCTTCGGGAAGCTCTCGCCAACCCGAAAATAAAAATCGACGAAACGCACGCGTTTATTATCCACGATCCCCTTCCCGTCGTCATGGGCGACCGCTTGAAGCTGACGCTCCTTTTTCAAAATCTGGTAAGTAACGCGCTCAAGTTCCTGCCTCCGGACAAGAAACCGGAAGTGCGGGTCGAGGTGCTGGAAACTCAGAACGGCTGGCGTTTCGGAGTGATGGATAACGGGATCGGAATCGATCCTCAATACGCGGAGAGAATTTTTGTCCTCTTCCAGAGACTGGATCAGCGGCAGTCTTATGAGGGAACGGGAATGGGAATGGGCCTGGCAATCTGCAAGACCATCGTCGAAAATCATGGCGGGAAAATTGGGTCGAACCTAATCCCCGGGGCGGCTCGGTGTTCTGCTTTTCCCTTCCTCACACCCTACCGGGCGCTCCGGCCTGACCTTTATTCGGGATCGCGCTTTTTCGGAATGACCGCTTTCTGAAACCAGAAATTATTGAGGGCCTTGACCGTTTCCAGAAGGCTCTTTAAATCCATGGGCTTCGTCAGCACGGCGTTGGCGTGATGGCGGTAGCTTTCTTCAACATCCCGCGGTGACTGGGAACTCGTGAAAATAACTACGGGGATGTAGAAAAGGGCGGGGTCTTTTTTTATTTCCTGCAGAATATCGATCCCGCTTATCTTCGGCATGTTGAGGTCGAGCAGAACAAAGTCGGGGCGCGGCGTGCCGGCAAAGGGGCCTTGTTTTCTCAGGGAAGGCAGCACGTTTGCGCCGTCGTCCATGATTTCAAGCTCATGAGGAAGCGCGAGCTTCCTGAAAACTTCCTTCATGAGCATCGCGTCGCCGGGATTATCTTCGACAAAGAGGATTTTCATTGTTTGGCCCGCCTTTAAGATGAGTATTGTATCGTGCAAAATCTTTCCTGCCTAGCTTAAATTACCCTCTCCGCCCCCGGGTTTTTACCTGGTGCAAGGATGCCCGGTCTTACATGCATTAAGCTGCCCGCCTACCCATGAAATTACCCTCCTGGTCAATATTTCAAGTCCTTTAAGATATATTCATGATGACACAAAGTGCATTTTAGTTGCGATGATAGTGAGGTCGATTTTGATCAAGAAAGCGCTCGGCGAATGCTGCCCCGCCGTCTGTCTTGAGTGGGTCCGGGACGGAGATGCACTGATTTCTTATCTCAAGGAAACGGAAGCATCCTGTATCGTGCTTCTCGATATCAACATGCCGCGAAAAAGCGGCCTCGAGGCATTATCGGAAATCAGGGAGCGCCCCGAACTCTCGCATATTCCTATCGTCATACTCACCACGTCCGAAAGCGACGAAGACATCCTCCGGGCTTATCAGGAAGAGTCCAATACCTACGTTCGGAAACCCGATTCTTTTGGAGAGTTAAAAGATTTTCTCACGACTTTCCGTCATTACTCATTACTGGTTCGATATCGCGACGCTCCCTTCGAATCCCATCACGAGTTCCATCAAAAAGGCTTCGTAGCGATTCGTTTTTCACCTTCGGGCCCGCCGTGGTCAAGCCGATATTCTGTATGATATCTTTTTCAACAAGGAGACTTCCTGCCATGCGCGAGATTAATCTGGAACTTGTAAGAGTCACCGAAGCCGCGGCCATCGCCGGCGCCCAATGGGTCGGAAGCGGGGATAAACTCGCCGCAGACAGGGCCGCCACCGAGGCGATGCAGGAGCGGCTGAATCATGTCCCTTTCCGCGGCCGCATCATGATCGGCGAAGGAAAGAAGGATAAAAGCTATGGTCTTTTCTATGGCGATAAGGTTGGCGCCTGGAGAGACCGAAACAATGGGGAAATATGGGAACTCGCGGTCGATCCGATTGATGGCACCCGTCCCACGGTATGCGCCGGGCCCGAGGCCATGAGCGTTATTGCGGCTGCGGGAGAGAACGCTCTCTTCACGACTGAAGCGCATTATATGAATAAACTTGCCTGGGGACCTGCCATCGAGAAAAAAGCAAAGCTCAGTATCGCCGATCCCATAGAAAAGACGATCGAGTCCGTTTCCCGCGCGCTCGCCAAGCCTACATCAAAAATGACCGTCTGCATTCTGGACCGTCCCCGGCACGAGCTCTTGATTCAGAGGATGCGCGCACTCGGAGTCAGGATCAAGTTAATTCAGGACTGCGACGTCTCCGGAGCGATCGCAACCTGTCTGGATGAAAGCGGCATTGATCTTTTATGCGGAGTCGGCGGCGCGCCCGAAGCCGTTATCACGGCCTGTGCGATGAAATGCCTTGGGGGTGGTTTTGCAGTTCAGCTCGCGGACGATGACGGCACCGTGTCCGACAGGAACATTCTTGGAATCGAGGATCTGGTCAAGGGCCATTGCGTTTTCGCCGCCACGGGAGTGACGAGCGGCAGCCTTCTGAAGGGCGTGCGAATCGCTGAAAGAGGGCCCGTCACAAGCAGCGTCTTCATGCGCTCCGAAAGCGGCACCGTCCGCTGGTTTACGACTTATCACGGTAAGCAATAAAGACTCCGGAATCCCCGCTTACACGCTTTAATCTCGCAAGAACAACTTCGAGGGTTTATCCTCTTCGATAACGAGGCTGTTCGCAAGGATATTGGCTTCAAGCCGCATGACGTTTTCCACGGGTCAGGCAAGAAACTTTGCGAGGGTTCGGTCTAGCTGCGTGTCGGAAACAGCGCCGACGATACGCTCGACTTCTTCTCCGTTGCGCAGGATCAGCGTAGTCGGAATACTCGAAACGCCGTACTTCTCTGCGATGTCCGGAGCGTCCTCGACATTGACTTTAACGACGCGAAGTTTTCCTGCGTAGCGCTCCGCTGCCCTTTCTACGACAGGGCCATACACGCGGCAGGGACCGCACCACTCCGCCCAGAAGTCGATCAAGACGGGATTCCCCGAATCAAGGACGCTCGCTTTGAAATTTTCCGATTTTAGATTTTCAACGATATAAGTCATTCCGAACTCCTTTCCGCTTAGCGGTAACCATCTTTTGAGAGGGCCGTTCTGATATCCCATTCATCCGCGCCGAGTTCTCTCGCGGCGGCAACCAGCTCCGCCATATACTCATAGCGCTCTTCTCTGAGTGCCTGTTTCATGTTTTCGAAAGCCGCAGCCAGAGAGGAACGGGATCTTTCTTTCTCGTCATCATTATTATCAAGAGTGTTGTAGTTCTTTCGGTTTCCGGCCAGCATCGCGGCCTCCTTTCAATCTTGGTTGCGCAATGTATACGCTCTAAGGAAAGGGCCGGCCTGATTCGCCTGTCTTTTCCTGTCTCTTTTGACGCATTATTTTCGAAAAGGATACGAGGAGGTGAAAGGAGGGAAGACGGGGGCCTGCAAGATAAGCCGTCTGTGTTAGTTCAGGTAACCGCCCGCTGCCTGGAGCGGAGTGAGCCCGTCCGGCCCGGTTACCCAGAAAACGGCTGCGGTACGTTCGGTTTTTTTATCCGTGCCGAGTTCGAGCGCGGCGGTGTAATTTCCGCCGGCTTCTTTCAGCGCGGCGTGCTTCCAGTCAAGAACGACGAAGTCGTGACTCAAGAGTTTTCCGCCGTTCTCCCCCGCTCTTACATTGCTCTTGATTCCAAACCCAAGCAGCGCGCCGTGCAGCTGCCCGCCCGAAAGCGCTTTACCCGGCTGGTAACGGGCTTCAAATGAACGCGCCTCCCGAGAGGAGACTTCAAGCAATCCCGGCTCTTCGGGTGACCACTTCGGACGGCCGCCCCTGCGCCAGTTTTTCCACTCCGTTCCGTCGAGCACGATTCCGGGAGTATAAACGGTATCGGTCCGCCAGCTGCCCGCGAGCGCGTGCTGCCGCGCCGTGAATTCAGGTTTGGCGAGAGGATCTTTCCAGCCTAGTCCGTCCCAGTAATTGACATGGAACGCGATAGGAATGAATTCGCTCCAGAGACCGGCTTCGGTCTTGAAGCCGCTGAACCAGGCGTCAGCCGGAGGGCAGCTCGAGCAGCCTTCCGAACTGTAAAGCTCGACAAGCGAAGTCCGGCGAGGGCCGCTTTCGGCGTGAAAGGTTTCTGCATAAAGGGGGCGGGTGAGGGAGAGCATCGTGAACAAAATGACGATCATGGGTCGGAAAGCTATCACGGCTGGCGGCTCCTGTTTTTCTGAACTTCGTGCTTAGAACTTCGGCTTTTCAGAAAACGAACTTAAGGCGGGCCTTGTTTCCTCAGCGTCCGGATATTTTTGTCCTGTCATGATCTCCGGACAAGTTGTAGAATGGCGTGACTGAAAAACGTTCCTTTATGAGAGTGCAGGATTGATGGAAGCCTTCATCACCACTTTTTTCTCCGTTCTCATCGTTGAGCTCACGGACCGCACACGCATTCTCGCCATGCTTCTCTCCGCGCGCTACCGCGCTCCGGTCCAGCTTATAGCCGGGATGACTCTCGGTTATATTCCCGCCATTCTCGCCGCCGTCCTTGGCGCAGGTTTCATAGGCAAAGTAATTCCTGAAACCGTGTTCCGTGCCGTCATCGGTTTTATTTTTCTCGGGCTCGGTATTTACTTTCTCGCGAGCGGCGGAGACGATGACGAGGACGGTGAGAAGGAGAAAAAATCCCGCTTCTCGTCGCTCGGTCCTTTCTGGTCGGGGTTTATACTCGTGGCGCTCAACGAGTTTGCGGATAAATCGCAGATCATGACCGCGAGTATGATGATCCGCTACGGCAAAGGCGTCCCCGTTTTTTTCGGCTCGCTCGGCGCCCAGGCGCTTCTCAACGTCATTTATGTACTCGCCGGCCAGTGGCTCGGCAAGCGTCTCCCCGAGAGTTTGATCCGCAAAGCCGCGGGTTTTACTTTTATTGTTTTCGCGCTGTGGACTTTCGCGGGCTTCTTTATATAGCCGGGGTTTCGGGCTCACGTCTTACCTGAGCCTTTTCCGCGGGCGCCCTCGGGAAGGATCCCCGTCAGATCGCGAAAGAAAGACAGCGGCACGGAAAGCAGCTGAAAGATTCCGGCCACAGACGAAAGCCCGCGTATGGGCTGCAGCAGCACATCCGCAAGCTCATCCCTCACGAAACGGTCGTCCACTTCTCCCTCTTCCTCCACGAGCGAAAGCCGGTGCAGTGCGTAGAGCCCGATAAAAAAAGCCGACACGAAAAAGAAATCCCAGTGGCTGAAGCTCAGCGCACCGATGCTGAGTTCGCCGCCCGGACTTTTCCAGCGGATCAGAATATCGAGTTCCCGTGAAGCAAAGAAGTCCGCGAAGAGTCCTCCGAGGATCGGCGCGAGAGTCGCCATGACGGACATCACCATGGAGTTTGCGACAAGATAGGCCGTCGCCTGCCCTTTGGGCGCGAGCTTGAGACCGAGGTTTCCCGACGCGACGCTGATCCCGGCGTTCGCAAGGCCCATGACCGCGTGAATCATAATGAGGAGCGGTATGGTGAAAAAATGCTTGCCCGGCATCGTCGTAAAAGTCCAGGCGAGCACGGCCGCAAGAAAGAGCGGACACCCCACGGCAAGGACTGCCTTGTTGCTGTACCTGTCCGCCCAGTTTCCCCACAGTCTTACGAAAAAAAAATTTACGGTCTGGCTCAGGATGCTCAGCATCACGACCGCCGACATATCGAGCCCCAGCCATTTGAGCAGGTACACGGTAAAAAATGGCGCGGCAAGATTCACGGCGAAAGTCCATGCGCCGGAAAAAACGATAAGTCTTCGGAAGTTTCCGCTCTTGAATGGCTGTAAAAGCGTGGGCAGAAATGGCGCGGGTGAGGGGATCATCCGCGGTTCGATGATACGCGAGAGGAAATAGACACCTGTCATGCCCAGAATAAAACCCAATACAAACAGAGCAGAGAACCCGACCATGCCGCTTTCCTTCGGGGCTTTCTGCCACCAGTCTATCCAGCCTCCGGCGAATAGACTCAGCAGAAGTCCGATGCCGAGCGAGAGTTTCATGCGGCGCGAAAAAAACTGGCCGAGCTTGTCTTCCGGGACGAGGTCGCGCATCCATGAGTTGAACGAACAGCCTCCGATACTCGAAATGCCCGTGTGAACGGCAAGCGCGGCGATGATAATGAGAAGCGCCTGCTGCGGCGCGGCGATAAACGGCGCGAGGGCAATCAGAAGAAGCGGCAGCCTTCCAAGCGCAGCCGTTACCAGCGTCACAATCTTCCGGTTCTGCATTCTTTCGATAATATAAATGGCGGGAATCTGAACGAGCTGGGTGATCGCGGGGATGGCTGCGATCACTCCGATGACAAAATTCGAAGCGTTGAGCTGGATCGCGAGAGCCACAAGAATGACGCCCCCCGTAAGAGTGCTCATGAGGTGGCTTGCGACGCCGTCGAGCAACACCCAGCGCAGCCCCTCGGAAACTTCTGATTCAGTCAATTCAACTTTAGGCTGGAACATCCACGCCTCGCAGATGAGAGATAAAACTTCAGCCTAACTCATTCAACCTCAAAAGCAATGCGCGCGAAGACTAAAAAGGGTTCCGGGTTTCCTTCATGCCCGGCCATAACAGGCGCGCGCCCCAGGCCTACCTGCTACGCTTGAAACCTTCCTGATCAATAATTCCCCGCGATCTCCTTTTTTTATCATCTACCAGTAAAAGTTTCTGAAATTGCTTTCCGAGTTCCGCGGGCATGTTGGCGGACTCGGCTTCGACATTTCCTGTCTGGCCGTATACCGCGATGAGATCTTCTCTGAGATCATACTCGTCGATGATATGGAGGAGGCGCGCCTCCAGCTGGGTGCCCTCTCGGAGGTGCGCGAGATCATTTTCGTGCCTCACGACTTTGGCCGCTGCCGCTGATAAGGAACATCAGGCTCTTTCGCTCGAGAAAAGCTTCGATCAGTTCCGCCTTACTTATGAGCCTATGGTCAAGTTCCTGTAGAGAGTATGGCGGAGCGTAAAGTGAAGGACGATTCCGTGCGCGCAAAGAACAAAGCCGAGAATCAGGACGAAGAGAACGCTGGCTTTGAATCTAATGGAATTTGGGGGCAAACGTCCGTCACTCTTTAAGAATATACCCCGATCCACGGAGAGTGTGGATCAAGGGCGTGGAAAAATTCCGGTCTATTTTGTTTCGGAGATAATTGATATGACATGATTTGCTCCGCTCGTTCTCGCTGCGTGATTTTGATTCTATCCCCGGCGGCAGGAAATGGCCACTCTCTTGCAATATGACGCATTGAAGAGCAATCGTTTCAGTGTCACCTAACCCTTTTAATCTCTCCGTAATATTCGACTTGAGTCACTGCCCCTCATTTGTAATCAACAGCGATTAACCTTATCTTTCCTAAGTCTTTATTTGACAATAATTTCAGTAAGGTTTCTTTGACAAAAAATGCTTTTTATTATAGGCTTTGGCATCTCAGTTTTGGAGGATATAGTTCCATGAAGCTTTCCCGTCTTGGATCCTTTCTTTTTTTCGGGCTTCTTTTTTCTGCAGCGCAGGCCCACGCGATTACAGTCGATGGTTTGGTAAGCGACTGGGGCGTTGCTCCAGCGGCGTTCGGCAGCACCGACTGGACACCTTCGGCGAATATTCATTCCGTCGTCGAAGACCAGAATCCCGCCATCGATTATCTCAATCCCGGTTATGGCGGACAGAAGTTTGACGTCGAAGCGATGTATTTCACGAGCGACAACAACTTCGCTTATTTCGCAATCGTTTCCGGATTTCCTCTCGAAGGCCGTATGAATTATCTTGGAGGAAATTATTTCGCGGGCGATGTGGCGTTCGATTTCGGTTCAGACGGCACGCATGAATTCGGCCTCGAAACAACCGGTGCGAATCAAGGCAAGCTTTACGGTAATCCCACCTGGCAGAACCCGCTCTTCACGATCTGCGGCCCTTATAATCTGGCCAGCGGAACGCTTCTCGGAGCGAGCGCTTTTGCTTATAACAACACGAGCTACCTGAGCGACGGCCACTATGTGTTCGAGTTCAGCCTTCCCTTCTCGTATTTCGGGTCTTACTGGTCCAATCCTCTGGAGACTCCGGAATTCAGCTTTCAGTGGACGATGAGCTGCGGCAATGACTGCCTGCGTCTCGATGTTCCTTTCGGCACGGTGCCGATGTCTCCGGAACCTACGACGTACGCGATGCTGCTCATGGGTACGGCAGGCTTGTTTCTCGCAAAGAAGTTCCGCCGCGTTTAAGGTTTACTTTTTGTTCACGGCTCCACTCGCTCACGCGGGTTGGAGCCGTTTTTTTTTGTCTTGAAGAGATCCGGCACTAGTGGAGTAGCGGGCTTTCGGGGAGTTCAGCTTTGGGCATTGACCCGGAAATTACTGAGGAGACCTTCTGCCTGCGCGCCTTCTGGAAGCAGGAGCACGAATTCGTGGATGTTCCATAGCAGCGTCTCTCGGGGAAGTTCGAAGCGCAGCGTTTTTTCTCCGGGCTTGAGATCAAAGATGAAGCTCGTCACTGCTTCGTGAGCGCCCCGATGCTTCAGTTCGAGCCGCACCTGCTTTATTTCCTGAGTGCTGTTATGGCTGATTTCGATCGTGCGGCCTGAAAGAATTCGGCCGCCGCGTAATTTGTAGGACACACCCGGCTTATTCAGGAAGAGAAAGGCCGACTTGTCGCTCTCCGCTAGTACGTCAACCGCCTGCTCGGGCCGCCAGATTTTATTAAGCTTTACGTCCAGGTTTTTTTCTTCCAGATAACGCAGCATATGCCCCGGCGTCTTTCCCGCCACCCCGAGAAGAAAGGTGGCAACGTTCGGAAAAATCTGTTCCGTGATCACGCGGTTGTATTCCATGTTCACGCCTTCCCAGAGTCCGTGTTCGGTAATCAAGGCGGGATATTTCGCAAGGATATCCTCGAGCAGTGCGTCCACGGCCTCGGGCCGGAACATTCTCGCGATGCCAAGCGTGTAAAGGCTCGCGGCCTGCGCCGTGCAGCACTCACCGCTGAAAGCGATCTCGGTTATACCCGCGCTCGCGTCATAAAAACTTCTGAAGGCGGGTTTTTCGATGTCGAAGCGGGTGAACGTGAGATCGAGCGGAACCTGCGGCGTACCGCCTTTTGTGATGAGCACGAGTTCGTCGATATCGGTAAGAGGCGCGCTGATCCCGGATAGATCAATGCGCAGGGTTTCTTCGGCACCCGCCGTGTTTTTCAGCGTGATCGGTACGGTATGCAGCACTTCAATAAAGCCGTTGCGTTCTTTTTTGATCTCGAGCCAGCTCTCCGACACGGGCGAAGCCGATTTATATTTCAGGACGAGCGCGTTTCCCTGCAGGTCCAGATTATGCTGAACAAACGCCGTCCCGCTCCAGGTATGCACCGGCGCGCCGACGTGCCAGCCCTCAGATGTTCTCTCGCCCTTGGCTTCACCGAACCCTACGACTTTGTCGCTAGCGTTCAAGATGCTTCCGACCGGCATGATGTTGTAACTCGCCGAGAGAAAACCGGGAACGTTATTGCGCTTGCTGTAATCAAGCAGAATGTCGACGTAGCGTTCCTGCATCGCCTTGAGTTCGGGGCTGAGATTTTCCGGCATCAGGAGCGCAGGCCAGAGCATCTGGAACGATCCCTGAAACGGCGCAGGGATGCGAGCTGTTGTTCCGTCAGCGAATTCATAACGCGCCTGGGAGACGATAAGATTGGTGTAGACCTGAGGCGGAATCACGTCGCCGAAGCGAAGCGCCAGAAAGAGAACCGGGCTCCGGCTTTCGGCGCCGAAGAAATCCACATTGCCTCCGCTGAAAACGGGGGCAGGGCTGCCTCCCGCTCCGCAGGTGGTAACGGCCTCATTGATTGCCATGCTCCGGCGGAACTGTCCTTTGGCGCTGTCATAAAGACACGCGTATCCTTCCTTCTGATAATCGATGAAGCTGTCAATTTTTTCGAGCAGTCCGGCAGCGGCGGGGGTCCCGTGCACGAGCGCATTTCCCGCGAGAGATTTGTCCCGGAGAGCGCCGTACGCCGCGGCAAGCATGAGCGTTAAATTAGTATTGTCTTCAAAGGAAACCTGCCGCCCGAGGATATCGGCTTCGCGGCGCGACCAGTCTCCGTCCTTGAACTTGAGCCAGGGCAAAAGTCCTTTGTAGCCGAGTGCGGTCTGGTCTTCCAGAAGATGATCGACGAGAATGTTCAGCCGGGCAAGCGCCGTTTGTTTCGAGATAGGCCCTTCCTGAATACCTCCGGACGCAACAGTCGCAAGCAGTTCAGCGTAGAAGCCGAGGTTGCTCGGCTGCGTGTATTCCATGTAGTCGAGACCCTCGCCCGGATACTGATGCGTCGGCTCGACAGTCCCGAAACTGTTCTCGAAGTAAGCCATCCCGGCCTTCATTACCCGCTGGGACACCGGAATGTAAGCGGGATCAAACTGAATTGCTTTCCACGAGCAACCCGTATTGCCTGCGCGGTCCCGATAGCAGACGTTGACGAAGTTTTTTCCTGCGAAGCCGGGAAGCCGAATTTGCTTTTCCGCCGCGTAGTTTTCCCACGCGGTGAAGGATTCTTCTTTCAGACTGTTGAATGAGTAACGGAATGATTCAATACCCGAGCCTGCGTCGGAGCCGGAAAGGGACAGTAGAATATTCCGGTTGTTCGTTTTTTCGCTGCCGCCGTTAAGCGTAAATTGGACAGCGGGGCGGCTGCGGTCGAGAGTGATGGCCTGCCAGGCGCAGCCCGTATTGCCGGCCCGGTCGCGAAAACAGACGTTCACGAAATTGCGGCCCTCAAAAGCGGGGAGCGTTATGTTTTTTTTCGTCCCGAGAGTCTGCCAGGCTGAAAACTTATTCTCCTCCCGGGAATTGACTGCGTACCGAAACTCGACGGCGCCCGAACCTGTGTCGGTTACCTGATTAAACGCAAGCGTCACGGCGAGGCTTTTGGTGAACTGCGCGCCTCCGTGGATCTTGAAGGATCCCGCGGGTTTTGTTCTGTCGAGCAGGATCGAGTCCCATTTGCATCCCGAATTTCCCTGCCCATCCCTGAAACAAACGTTAATGTAATGCCGTCCGTCCGCGCCAGGCAGCCGTATCGTTTTTGTGGAAGCGGCGTCTTCCCAAGGTAAAAACCTGGATTCGCTGAATGAATTAACGGCATAACGCATTTGAAATCCCGCGGCCTGGGGAGGCAGCTGGGACGAGAGCGTAACGTCGCGAGTGTTCGTATAGTCAGCTCCCCGATCGATCGAAACCGAAATCAGTTTCAGGACTTCGCGCGGTGAAAGCGTGTTACTGCTGGCGAGAGTCTGCAGAGAAAAGAATTCAACGTGTTGATCATCCGCGGGATTACCCGCATTTTGCTGAGTCCCTTTTTCAGTCTCTTTCAAGGTCTGTTCAGGCTGGGCGGCAGGCTGCAATTCCAGGGGGGTATTCGCCTGAAGGCTGCCTGGCATGCAAAGAAGCAGGCAGAGAACAAAGACGAGGGTGTTTTGGCAATCTATTTGACGGAGCTTATCAGGGACGGAAAAGCTTCTCCGTCCTCTTCGTACCCGGCTTCCAGACATCTTCAGCTTCAGCAGGTGCATGGGGCCCCTCCCGGAGGTAACTCAAAGAATACTCGTACGCCGGTAGATCTACAAAGGCACTGAAAAGGATGGGCTGGATTGCCCTATCCCGCTAGCGCGCGCCTGATTAAACAAGGCGCTCTTCCGACATACAGATCATAACCTTCGTTCAAGCGCCTCTCCCACTGAAACATCCGGGAAAGATAAGGCTGCACTACTAATAAAATGGTTTTGATCTATTCGTAGTAGAGCGAGACGTTTTGGGAGCTGTGAAGAAAGGACGGCGGCGACAACGGGGAGACGCTTAAACCTGTTTCATGAAGTCAAACTTTTCGGCCCTGATCTCCCCTTCTTTGCCCGGATACTGGATGACGATCCGGAGCAGGTCGATTTCCGGCACGTCCGCAAACACGGCATCCGCGATCAGGTGGGCCGTATCGCGGGGATTGGCTTCTTCAACCGGAAGGCTGTTTTTCTCGGGCACCGCTTCGGGTCTTGTATCGATGTACGAAAAAGAGGCGAAGTTTTCGTTCACGGTAAAATTTTCGATTTCCTCCGCTTCCATTTTCCGCGTGGTGAGCGCTTCGCGGATTCGTTCTTTGATCTCGCTTCCCCACGTCTCGTTCATCCGGTAAAACTTCACCGTAAAATACTCTTCCGCCGCCGTATCCGGAGAAACGTTGAATTCTTCCGCCACAAAAAGTTTGGCCGCTTCGACCGTTTTACCCATATTGAGATGGCTTCGAAAAGACCGGTAGATTTCATTTTGCTGATCGGAGATGGAGGCCGCTGCTTCGAGAGAGCCCTCTGCGCTCAGGCTGAGCGTCAGGAAACAGGCCGTTTGCAGAAAGATCTTTTTATTCATCGCTCACGCCCCTTGCTCGAGGGGGCTGCCCGGAGGCCTGCAGCCTTTATTTAGAGTGTGCCACCTTATTCAGAAAAAAACAAAAACCCAGGCTAGAATGGCCATTGTCTGGGGGTCACGGGGCTGAGCTGCGGCTGCTCTCTTATCCACTCAACCTTATAGCGACCTTTGGTTTCCGAAAAGAATTGTTCGAGTTCTTCCCACGTGAGCGGCTGAGGAAAATCGAAGCGGTCAGTGATCTTCTTTTTCAGGTCCGGGTGCGCTTTCAGGAAATTGCCGAAATCCATCGGGTATTCCTTATCGTTCACCCCGAGAAATTCACCGCGCTTCTTCGCCTTGGAAAGGATCTTCTTCCATTCGCAGATAGACGTCAGGCCTATACCGTCAGGCACGCCGTTTGACATGACCATCGCGAAGATCTCGTCGAAGCCCGCGGAATGATGATCGAGGTATTGCTTCGCCATCTCCGTCGACGGGTCGGTGTTAAAAGCGAGCCAGAGCGGAATAGAGCCCGTCTTCAGTGTCCAATAGGGATCGAGAAGGGCGAAGTTTTCCATGAAAAGACGGTGCGTGGGAAGCCCCCTTCGTTTGTACCACCAGATATAAAGATCCGCGATAAAAGGACTGAGGAATTCCGGTTCTTTAAACACGAGCCGTTCGAGACGGTAACCTGCCTCCGCCGCAAACCGGCGCGAATCCTTGAGCAGGCTTTCGGCGAAACCCCACTCCGCTTCGGGCTGTTCGTTTCCAGGTTTGAAGGTCTCCCATTTCTCGACATTGGATCCGACTTTCTTGAGAAAATCCCGGACGCGCTGGCTTCCTTCCAGATATTCAAGCGAGGTAATTCCGCCGAAGCCGCCGATCTGAAAAGTATGTCTGTCCTGTACGGGATATTTGGGCCACGTATTTTGGCACTCGACCGTAAGAAGCCTCCCGCCTGTCGTGACGTTCCGGCGGATGAAGTTCTCGTAACCCTGCCCAAGCTTCAGGCGCTTGATCCTGAAATAACCCATCTTCGTGATCATGAGCCGGTCCTGAAGCGGATCGTTCATCTGATGGGCTTCCCAATCAGGATTGGCGTCGAGAAAGGGCTTAATCGCTTTCCGGCCCCACGCCACGTCTTTCATCGGCTGGTCCGGATCGTGATCGCGCCGTGCCGCGGTCAGAAAAGTCTGGGGAAGCCAGGGTATGCCGAGCGCAGCGCCCAGGTGAACCGCGGCGCCGTTTGAAGAGCCGACCATCACGCCCCCGTATTGCCGTTCGGGATAAAACGATGCGGCCCATTCGGAAACTTTCTCTCCCTCAATTTCTTTGAGCTCCCCGGTCTTGAGCGCGTCCAGCCATCCGCTCCAGCGGTAGATTTCCCGGCGCATCCAGCGCGGTATCGTATTGATCGCATCTCCGAACTGAGGCGCAAGAGGATGGACCATGCCCAAACCCGCGAAATCATTTCCATGCAGGAAAGACGCATTTGCTTTCAGCATTGAGGTGCAGGAATCAAACTGGATGATAAGCCGCTTCATATCTGTCATTTCACTACTCCTGTTTATTCCGCGTGCAGAACAGCGGTAGTTTCTAGCATATTCCGGAAAGCCGCACAATCACGGGCACCCTTAAGCCTTCTTGGAGGGAGGCCGGGGGGGGTGATTCCTTATCCCCCTGATAGGGTATTTTCAATATCAGTGCATAATGCTACTTGGAGCTGAGGGAATATGAACACAAAAACGACCCTTTTGGCAGTATTAATCAGTCTTCTGGCCGGCTGCGCCCGCGTCGATACTGGCCTTCTTGATTTCGTCACGACCCGCGATTTGACCCAGCAGAATCCCGATCAGCCCTTGACCTCAAAAGGGCGTTACACGGGCATCGATACGACCCGCATCTTCTTTGTCGTTCCGACGGGCCACCCCAATATCGAACAGGCGATTGAAGACGCTGTCCAGGGCCGCGGCAAAGCCCTGAAAGACGCGCAGGTCACTTACCGTTTCTGGTACATCCCTTTCATTTATGGTGAAGAAAGTATTGAAGTCGACGGAGAGGTACTCGCATGACTTTAAGACGTTTCAGCGTGAATAAAAGAGAGGGGCTATGGAAAAGTTGATAAAGGATGCTATTCTTCGATCAGACGTTTTACACAAATCTTACGCGGACGATATAAATACAGGTCATTATAAGAATAAACTTGCCGATATTAATTGTTGTAAACGGAGCGTTAGCCTTTTGCTGAGTAGAAATTTCAAATTGGCCGCATTGACTTTGATCATTAGCTCCAGCGTCTTTATACCGCAGTCTCAAAGCCAGACAGCTGCTCTCGAACTCACCCCTCTCGCGCAAAGCCGCGCATTCGAGCAGTTCCAGAACCGCGATGTTTCAGAACGTTCCAAGCTTCTTTTCCTGGTAGACCGCCTGAATGAATCCAACATCAAGGAAATTGTGTACGAAGGCCGGGCATATCATCCCTTGTTCGTGACGGGGATTGCCCGTCTCTACCTCAGCCGCCACTACAAGCAGGAGCACGCCGAAAGCTGGCTCTCCAAATTTTGCTTCCGTACGATTAAGTCCGGCGCGCCCGTGCTGGTTAAACTACAGAACGGCGAATGCGTGAATGCCAAAGAAATTCTCCTCGATGAACTCCAGAAGCTTGAAACCGTCGACGGCTGATTAACGAAGCACGGTTTACCTTTTTCTGCAGGCGCCCATTCATCCTTTTCCGCATAATCTCTCTTAGCCCTTTTTCTCTTATTAATCCCGAGATCTCTATCAGTTTAGACCTGATAGCTTTTGTAAGCTCAGCCGTATAGATTGCCAGATTACTCACAGAAGGAGTTCTCTATGCGTATATGGCCCGGCAAACCTTATCCTCTTGGCGCAACCTGGGACGGCATGGGAGTCAATTTCGCCCTTTTTTCCGGCAACTCCGACAAGGTCGAACTCTGTTTATTTGATACCGCCAAATCGAAAAAGGAAACTTTTCGAATTTCTATGCCTATCCGCTCCCACGAGGTCTGGCACTGCTATCTTCCCGACGTACGTCCGGGACAGCTTTACGGTTACCGGGTTTCAGGGCCTTACGAACCGGAAAAAGGCCATCGATTCAACCCGAATAAGATCGTCCTCGATCCTTACGCTAAAGCGATCGGCAGGAGTAACGAATGGTCGGACGCGATGTTCAGCTACAAAATCGGCGATAAAAAAGAGGATCTTTCGATCGACAAGCGAGACAACGCCGCACACGCACCGCTGGCTTCGGTCGTAGAAAACGCATTTTCCTGGGGTGATGACCGGCTACTCAGAACGTCGTGGAATAAAACGGTCATTTATGAACTTCACGTGAAAGGCTTCACGAAACTGCATCCCGAAATCCCCGAAAAACTGCGCGGCACGTACTCGGGACTCGCTACGGAACCGGTCATCCGGCACTTAAAATCGCTCGGCGTTACCGCGGTCGAGCTCATGCCCATTCACCACCGAGTCGACGACCGGCATCTGGTGGAAAAAGGGCTTTCAAATTACTGGGGCTATAATACGCTTTCTTTTTTTGCGCCTGAAACTTCCTACTCGCACGCCCAGACCCCTGCGGAAACGATCCAGGACTTCAAGAGCATGGTGCGCACACTTCACGCCGCGGGCATCGAAGTCATTCTCGACGTTGTGTACAACCACACGGCCGAAGGAAATCAAATGGGTCCCACCCTGTCGTTCCGGGGCATCGACAACTCGGCCTACTACCGCCTTGTTCCCGACAATCCGCGTTACTATGAGGATTTTACGGGCTGCGGTAATACGCTCAATATGCGTCATCCCCGGATTCTGCAGCTGATCATGGATAGCCTGCGATACTGGGTTCTCGATATGCACGTCGACGGTTTTCGTTTCGATCTCGCAAGCGCGCTTGCCCGCGAACTCTACGACGTAGATAAGTTGAGCGCGTTTTTCGACATCATTCAGCAGGATCCCGTTCTCTCGCAGGTGAAACTTATCGCTGAACCCTGGGACATCGGCATGGGCGGTTATCAGGTCGGGAACTTCCCCTCGGGGTGGGCGGAGTGGAACGGTAAATACCGTGATTGTGTCCGCCGGTTCTGGAAAGGCGACGATCAGACGGCCGCCGAATTTGCGACACGCCTCACCGGAAGCAGCGATTTGTATGAAAGCAGCGGCAGACGGCCCCACGCGAGCATAAACTTTATCACGGCCCACGACGGTTTTACGCTGAACGACCTCGTGAGTTATAACGAAAAGCATAATGAAGCAAACGGTGAAGAGAGCCGGGACGGAGAAAGCAACAACGCGAGCTGGAACTGCGGCGCTGAAGGCCCGACCGAAGATGAGGCGATCAATCAGCTCAGAGAGAAGCAAAAGCGTAATTTTCTCTCCACTCTCGTACTTTCACAGGGCGTGCCGATGATCGTCGCCGGCGATGAAATGGGACGTACCCAGAAGGGAAACAATAACGCCTATTGCCAGGACAGCGACATCAGCTGGATGAACTGGAACCTTTCGGAGCGCGATTCAAAACTATTAGAGTTTACGCAGAAAATGGTCGCCTTTGCCCAGAATCAGCCTGTGCTCCACCGGAGAAAATTCTTTCACGGCCGAAGCATCCGCGGTTCCGCGATCAAGGACCTCATGTGGTTCGAACCCTCGGGAAGCGAAATGAGCGATGACGCCTGGAACGCGCCTTTCGTACGCTGCCTCGGAGTTCTCTTTTCGGGAGATTCCATGGACGAAATGGACGAGCAGGGGCGCATCATAAGAGGTGATACATTTCTCTTTCTCATGAATGCGCATCACGAAGCCCTCTCTTTTAAGCTGCCGCTGATTCCCGAACTTAAAGAGTGGGAACTTATCTTCGATACGGCTTCTGGTGAGATCCATCAGGGAGAAGGCGGCCCAATCATCGCTTCCGACTCTTCTTACGACCTCAAGGACCGCTCGCTCGCAGTACTGAGGTTGAGAGTGAGGACCGATAAGCCCGAACCCGAGCCTACATTGCCCGCGGAGATGGAAGTCGTTAAGTCAAGTCCGGGTGCTGATTTTACGCCCGAAGAGCAGTTTTAAGATTCGCTCTGACTTTACGTACTCCTGAGGCGGCGGCAAATAATAAAAGCGCCGCGGCGAGCAGCATTCCGACCGAAGGTTCGGGAATGAGAACAGCGCGCGGTCCCAGCGTGATGTTATCGGCAAACAATGCCGACGTATCTCCTCCGCCCGACTCCACTACGCCTATCCCGAAAATATAATTTCCCGCGGCCGGGATGGTCAACATTCCCGCATAAAATCCGGTTTCAAGTTCGAGCAGATCGGCTTGATAGAAAGGCGTCGTAAAAGTATCTGCGAGTTTTAACGGCATTTCCGCTAAGGACCGCAAACGCAAAGTCATTAGCGGCGAAACTTGCCGGCGTGCGGTTGGTCTGGAAATACCCGTCAAAAAAAAGCGTGTCTCCCGCATCCGCGCTGAAAGCCTTTTTAAGAGCCGAGCCATTTCCGGCTTTTGCGCCTGCCAGAGCATCGAGCGATCCCGGCGCAAGTCCCAGGAACGTCTCGATGACTCCCGGCGCCGATGCCTCGGGGCTGCTGCGTGAAAGACCCGTGGTGAGAAGCGCCTGATAATTACCGAACGCCGAAAATCTCCGGCCTCCGTCAGCGACGGGATTTCCCGCAGGATCAAAGGCAAGCCCCGAGCCGTCGCGGGGAATGCTGCCCGCTCAGGAGCCGGCAGCGGATACATCGCCCTCCGCTTCCCAGCCGGTGAGATTGCCTGTTTCAAAACCTCCGTTGATAAATACGGCTGCGGCTGCCTCCTCCGCGCCAAACAGAAAAATCGAGAGAATAAATACCGTAACGTATTTCACAAGATGTCCTTTCGTTTTTTTTTGCATTATCGAGAGGATTTAAAAATACACGAGCTATTTTCAGAATAGTTTTATGGCAAACAGGCCAGGGCTGGGCACCCACGGGGTAATGAGCGCGTAAAAAGGAACGTCAGACGTCTTCTTCGGGAAAACATTCCTTGATCTGGCGGGTCAGGTCTTCGAGGCGGAAAGGTTTGTTCAGGTAGAAATGACAGCCGAGAGCTTTCGCTCGGGCTACCATGGAATCTTCTTTGACGCCGGTCAGCATGACTACCATCTGTTCGGGTTTTACCTCTTTGATCCTGCGGAGCATTTCGTTGCCGATCATTTTCGGCATGATCATGTCGGACATCACGAGGTCGTAAATTCCGTTCTTGAATTTCTCGAAACCATCTTCGCCGTCTTCCGCAGTTTCCACGTCAAATCCGTGTTCTTCGAGCCAGTCCGCCACGAACTCGCGTACGCCCGGGTCGTCATCGACAACAAGAATTTTTTTTGCTTTCATGCGGCCAGCTTTTCTGTGTCTTCCTGTCTTCGCGTCATGGGTAAATAAATATGCCAGGTGGTGCCTTTGCCCTGCGCCGTCGTCACTTTAATATCTCCGCCGTGATTACGGATAATACCGTGGCACACCGAAAGGCCGAGGCCCGTGCCTTTTCCTGCAGGCTTACTCGTGACAAAGGGTTCGAAGAGATGCTTGAGAACTTTGGGGGGAATACCGCTTCCGTTGTCGCCGATGTCGAGCCGGGCCTGGCCGTTATGGAGGGAGAGCTTCAGCGTCACTTTCTTTTCCGCCTCGTCTTTCAGTGCGTCGCGCGCGTTATTCATGAGATTCATGATCACCTGCGACAGCTGCCCCGCATCATACGAGGTTTGCGGAATATCCACAAGCTCGGTTTCCACGATGATCTGGTGTGACATCAGTTCCTTTTCGACGAGCAGGAGGGTGTCTTCGACGGTTTTTTTGAGATTGCCTGGGGTCTTGTTCGATTCATTTTTTCGCGCGAATGTCAGGAGTCCGTTGAGAACAGCATTGGCGTTGTCGATAATCGGCTTCACCCTCGCAAGATTTTTTGTGATTTTTTCCGGATCCGTACCGGGCCTCGCGCAATATTCCACATGGAGGCCGATCGCGTGCAGAATATTGCGGAACTCGTGGGCAATGCCCGCCGAGAGCTGGCCAAGTGAAGCCATTTTGGCCGAATGAATTAATTGATCCTGAGTCCGCTTCAGTTCTTCGAGAGCGGTGAAATAGCGAAAAGATGAAATCCCCGCAAACACGAGCAAGATGGCCAGCGCCGGGCCTGCGATGTCGACCCATATGCCGGTATTGAAAAGCGCCTGCGACGCGGCGAGGTAGGCGCACAAGACCCCTGCTATAAGGGGAAGCGAACGCCCGATCTTGAGCACCATGGCGCAGGCGATCGTAAGCAGGCCGAGCACGGCGATAATCGTGAACGACACGGCCCGCGGCGCGTGCACCAGATAATTCTGCTCGAGGATAGTGGCGATCGCCTGGGCGTGGATGCTGATACCGGGTTCGTATTGGTGGAACGGCGTGACTCGCCGGTCCTCGAGGCCGAGCGCCGATACTCCGATGAGAACGATTTTGTCTTTGAGGTTCTGAAGACCCTCAGGCGCGCTTCCGCCCTCCATCCAGGCCCGGCTCTCCGTCAACATATGAACGTAGGAGTTGGAGGGAATGCCGACGGAATCTCCATAATAGTTGATAAGCATATCGCCTTCCGGTGATACGGGTATTCGGAGTTCTCCTTTCCGCGTTTTACGCACGAGGATTTCATTTTTTGAAAGCTCCACGTCTGCGGGGGTCGCGCCGAGAAAATAGAGGACGCAGAGGAAGTCGAGGGACGGATAAACGCGGTCCCTGTATTTTACGAGGAGCTGCGCCCGCCGGGTCCTGCCATCGGGGTCGGTCGGCGCGTTCACAAAAGCGAGATGGCTCAATTCTGTGAGTTCGATGAACGGAAGCGAGGCTTTATGCGCTTCTTCGAGACGGGAAGGCCTGGACCCACTTTCAGGAATGGCGTACTTCAACAGGTACTCTTCCTTTTTTTCATTCCGCTCGTAGGCCATAGCTGTGCCTTTTTCAAAAAAATAAGGCATGATGAGCGGATTGGGAAAACTTTTTACCTGATGGACGAGATTGTCGTCGCCTTCCAGTTTGTTCTGATCGCGCGACTCGAACAGAAGATCGTAACCGAGAACCGCAGGGCGGAACTGTTCGTTGCGCAGAATGCCGAGAAGAATCGCGTGTTTGTCGCGGCTCCAGGGCCAGCGCCCGAAGACGTCAAGACTCGCTTCGTCGATACCGATAAAGCGGATGTCCTCGGGGAAGGCCCGTTCCCCGCGCACCTGGAAACGGATATCGAGAAACAGGTTTTCGAATGCGGTGAAAAGCCCGCGGGTATCCGCGAGAATCGAAGCCGCCAGCAGGACGAGGCCGATGACAAGCTCGAGGACACGCCGCTTGTCTTTAAACGCCCGAAGAACTCCATCGAACATTAGCGGCTTCTCCCGCGTTGACTGATTAAAAAAAAGGAACGTAACTGCTGCTTATCGCGATCGGCAGAGATAACGCAGGCTAACAGGCGCCTCCGCCTTCAGGGTCGGAAGGTTTGCACGCGTCAATATTCAGAATGGTGTAAGGGCCGCCAGTACTGCTCTGAACGATCGTCACAAGATCGTTCTCAACGATCCCGGAATATCTGGCGTGAACGTCTGTTCCGTCCGAGTAATATTGCACATTGTAAATTTTTTCGTTGCCTGAACGCGAGATGTCGACGTCATGCTCGACGTAAGTGCGGACGAGCTCCGTTCCCGATGTCGCTATGATAAGAGCTGCCTTCTCGGTAGCTGTGAGGTCGAGCTCTAGAGCTTCTAGCACTTGAAAGTAATACTGATTTGTAGTTGAAAAAAGTTCGTCTGCGATCTCGACGATCACCTCAGCCTGGAACAGCTGATTGTCTATCGCAATGCGGGCAAACTCGTCGGCATCGATGTCGAAATCATTCGGGTTGATGCCTAGCTGTTCGAGATCGAAGCTAAGGTTGAACGACCCGTCCTCGCCTCGTTCGGCGGTGCCGTTCTCTATCAGGTCTTCAAACTTCCCTGAGTCGAAATCGGAGCTTGTCTCAAATTCCCCGCTTCTTTCTCCATCCGGCGCATCGCCGGCCTGAGCCATGAAGTTATTGAAGTCGCCGCTGATTTCCGAGAATTTTTTCATCACTTCTCCGAACTGCCGCGAGAAAGTCTCATCAAAGCCGAGGTTCTCCATGACGCGTTGGGTCATAGCCGCAACATCTTCCGGATTGGTCACCATCCCGGAATCAAACTGATCTCCCATGCCGACCCGGAAAAATTCGCCGAGAGCTCCCGCGTCGACATCAGGCGCACCGTTTTCCCCGGCTTCGCCCGGCTCGCTTCCGCCAACCGTCATTTGAATACCCGGGCCGCGGGAACTTCCTGATGCTTCGTTTGATTTTCCCTGCTGTCGGCTGTTGGCTTCAACAGAGACAACGGGGTTTCCTTCCCCGTCGACCGGCGTAAAGTCTTCAGGCGGAATCATATTGTCCATTAAGGCATCGAGAGAGGACTCGGAAACTGGTCCCGCTTCCCCGCGCATCGCCCCCGGCAGTCGAGCCGCGGCGGCTTCCCCTCTCTCTTCAGACGGCTTTGATAAGAGACTGTCTTCCGTCCCTCCCGTTACGCCGTTATCAGCGCCACCGCTGTCCGGAGGGCTGCCGCCGTCTCCGGCCGCTTTCTCTTCATCTTCCGCGTCCTCACTCTTTACCGCGGAGTCGTCTTCCGATTCTTCACTCTCTGTATCCTTGTCCGATTCAACAGGGGCGGTTTCAGGCGCTCGCTCAAGCGCATCAAGCGCAGCGTTCGTTTGATCGGCAAGGTTCTGAATGTCGTCACTCACAGGCCCGGTCTTCGGGCCTTCTTCTGTGAAAGTTACCTGGCTGTTTTCCAGAATGGAAACGGTTTCACCGGTGGCCTGATCCGTGACATCCGCCTGACTTATATGATCTCTGAGATCCTGCGTGACGGCGACAGTCGTAAACGATCCGCCTGCAGCCAGCGTCGCAAGATGAGTTCCCCGCACGGCCGCGACGGCGGTCGGTGTCGAGACCTGGTAATTGACGCCCGCCGGAAGTCCGTCGAGGGCGCTGAAAATCGTGCCGTCTTCCATGTAGAGATCTGTCGGCTCAATCAGCCGGAATTCAGCTTTCGTTTTTTGCTCGATGCGGGCGATGTTCAGAAAATCGGAATCGTAGGCGATATCAATGCGGCTTGCCTCCGAAGTCTGAATCTGGTCCCCTTCTTCGATGAGCATATTTTTTTCCACGGGTACCCACTGCGGCGTTCCGGGTTTCAGGATGCGGACGTTTCCCTGAAAATCAACGACGACCGCCTTGTGATCCACCAGGGAAAGGCCGCTCGCCGAGACGCCCGCGGAATCCAGAGGGCTGACGCTTCCCTTCTTCATCATCATTTCAAGATTATTCTGGCTTTCCGGCAGAGCCTCGATTGGCTTTTGCGCGTAAGCAAACTGTGGAACGGAAAAGATAAGAGCTAGGATTAAAAGGGGCAAAGCCGCAACGCAAATGAGTTTCATAGAACCTCGCAGCCAAAGGACTTCCAGGCATTTCATCAATTTGCCTTATCTCAAAAGTAATCTGCGAAGCTCTTCAATGCAATACCTTACTAATTTCTGCTATATATTTATAGTGTTTGTCCTACGTTTTTAAGTCTTTTTCCTTCCTTACAAAAAATTAAGCATTCCCCTGATCTCTCTTTTAGATAGAAAGTCGATAGATATGGCACATCAGCAGGGAGCACCCCCCTAATCCCTCCTCACTCAGAGGTCGTATGGAAAGCACTCCCGACAAAAACAATGCCTATTACGAAACCGTTGAAAATGCCATGCGGAAACTCAGCGAGGCGTCGTCCGTTTTAAATGATATTTCCCTGAAAATTACACGCTTCAAAGAGCAGAGCGGGCATGGCAATGGGCAGGAAAAAAAGGAAGAATAAACCGCGCGGCCGGTTTAAAAATGCCCGCTCCTTGGCTTGAAGTCGGCATGAACCTAGGTAAGCACGCTTCCTCAAAATATATCCGGCGTATTCCTCGCAAAGGGGGAGCTGCTTAAGGCGCGGGTAAGGACGCGGCAGCACAATCTGCGGGATCAAGGATCAATACTGATAGGATAATTCCGTGCCGGTGACGTGCTTGCGGTATTCGTATATGTTGTTGCGCGCCGTCGTGTCTTCGTAAGTGTAAAAAAACTTCAGGATAAACCGGTCGCTGAGCGGCCTCGAAAGTTCTGCGGTCAAAGACATCAGCGTGTCGTTGCGCTGAAGCGGGAGTACCGTTTTCGGATAGTCCGAGTTTCTTAAGCGAAACTGGACTTCTCCTTCTACTTTCTCAAAAAGCGGCGCGTGAAGAACAGCCCGCGCTCCGTGAACATAACGAATGTTATTGAGTCCCTGAGCAAATACATATTCGAAATCGTAGAAAGAGGAGAAATAAAGACTCTTGGCTTCGTTCAAATAGTACGTTGCCGACAGCGTGACGCCGTGGGTCTGCCCGTCCCGGTCAGTGAGCGAGGGCTGGGTGCCGGCGTTGTCGAATTCACTAAGAGTCCACCGGTAGGTGGCGAGAGTGCGAAGATTCGGTGTCGGGACAACGATGTAACTCCCGGAAACTGTATTGCTGAATACAAAAATTTTGTTTTTCAAGAATGCCGCGGTGACACCTTCGCGCACGTTAACGAAAGCCGGCTTGCCGAAAAAGCTCGTTATATAGAGGGCCGACACACCGGCCCCGGGAGTGTATGTCTGCAGGTGCGGGAATTCATCATAGAGTACCTGCGCGTACAGCGCGTCCGCCGTGAGCGACAATTTCTCTTTCTGATAAAATCGATACGTGCCGAACACTGTCGTCGTATACCGGCCGGAGTTTGAATCGCCCGGCGTCGCAACACTGCCGTCCCGCGATTGAAACACCGCGTTCGTGTCGTATTCGTAACCCGCGCTGGCACTGACGCTCCACGGCTTCACGGCTGCCGGAGTACGCAAGGTCCTGAAAAGCGAGCGCTTCGCGCGGCCCTCGTAAATATTCTCTTCGTTTTCGATCACGCGGCGAAATTCTTCCCGCGCTTCTTTCAGCTTTCCCGCGTTCATCAGCGCTTCACCGTAATAATACCGGGTCGCGGCGTTGGCAGGTTCCATGTCGAGAGCCTGCTCAAAAGCAGCAAATGCCTCTTCTTTGCGGCCGAGCCGCTGTAGCGCGATCGCCTGAAAGCGTCTGAGCAGAATGTCGTCGGGATAACTCTGAATTAACGCATCGAAGCCGGCGAGGGCCTCCTGGTATTTTCCCTGTGAAAAAGCCTGCGCGGCGCTTGAAGTCATGAACGCTTCGGCAGGCATCTTCTTTTCATTCTCTGCGGTGCTCATACTCTTCAGCTTTTGTATCTCCGCCAAGCGTGTCCGCGCCGTGCGCCCCGGCGCACTGCCCTCGGACTTTGCGGCAACATATTCAAACTGTTCGGACGCTTTATCAAGCTCCGCCTTTTGAATATAAACCTTGCCAAGCATCAGACGGGCCACGGTAGCTTCGGGATGAAGAATGATCACTTCGTTCAGTTTGGCTTCGGCCTTGTCCCATTGCCTGAATGAATCATGAATGGACGCGATATAACGTTTGATCAGGGTGCTGCGAGGGTGCTGTTCTTCTAGTTTCTGGAATTCCTGGAGCGCTTCCTGGTAGCGTTTGGCGATGAAATATTTTGCCGCCGTAGTCTGGGAAATCTCTTCGAGGGTGAGGTCTTTTTCCTGCTGGGCGTAGCCTGCGGTATCCGTCTGAATCAAGACGCACAAAGTAAAAATGGCGGCGGCAGCCGCTCGCCTCGATAGGGTCAAAAAGCCCGCCATGCTAGGGGTTGATATCTTCTATCAGCGGATCGGTTACGGTTCGGCGGAATGACTGTTCCCGTTCTTCCCGTTCTGCTTCCTGCATATCCCGCAGCGCGTCCTTGGCTTCATAAACTGCCTCGTCCTGCCCGAGACCGAGCTGCTGGTCCGCGTTGAGATCCCGGCCAGCCGGTTTGCCTGAAACGCATGCGGATAAAATACAGAGCAAAGCGATAGCCTTCAGAGAGTGCCAGAAAAGAGGCGTCATGATCACAAATCCTTTGTTATTAGATCCTTAGATTATCGAACCGGGGATGGAAAAGCTTGAAAGCGGGTCTTTGTTCTCAGTTTATACGCGCCGGGCCTTGAGAAATTGCTCCATTTTGGCCAGCGGCAGGGTATTCATGACATGTTTCTTCTCAAGCCATGCCTTACGGGCGATCCCAACCCCAAGCTTGACGTTCGAAAGGCCCTGAACGGAGTGGGCATCGGGGTGAATGCTGAATTTGACCCCTTTTTTCCGGGCGGAATGACACATCCGCCAATCGGGGTCGAGGCGCCTTGGCTGGGCGTTCAATTCGATAGTAACGCCGTACTCTACCGACTTCTCAAAAAGGAATTCCATATCGAGAGGGTATCCTTTACGGCCGAGAAGGAGCCTTCCCGTCATGTGCCCCAGGAACGTCAGGTACTTATTCTCCATGACCCGGCGCAGCCTCTCGGTCATCTCCTTTTCCTTCATCTGGTACCCGCTGTGTACGGACCCGATGACAAAATCGAAATCACGCAGGGTCTTTTCGTCATAATCGAGCGAGCCGTCGTTCTTGATATCGGACTCGATGCCTTTAAAAATGCGGATCTTGAATTTCTTCTGTAGGGAGTCTATTTCCTTGAACTGTTTTTTTATTTTCTCGGCGTCGAGCCCCCCGGCGTATTTCGCTGACTGGCTGTGGTCAGAAATTCCCACGTATTCATACTCAAGCCTCTCGGCCTCGCGGATCATATCTTCGAGTGAAGCCTTCCCGTCGCTGTAAGTCGAATGCACGTGAAAAACCCCTTTGATATCTTTTCCTTCCACCAGCTTCGGGAAAGCCTGTTCCGAAGCAAGTTCGATTTCACCCGAGTTTTCGCGGGCTTCCGGAGGGACGTAGGAAAAACCGAGGGCTTCGTAGATTTCTTTTTCGCTGCGACAGGCGATTTTCTTTTCGCCTTTGAAGATTCCGTACTCGTTGACTTTCAGGCCCTTCTTTTTGGCGATCGTCCGCAGTTCCACATTGTGTTCTTTGCTGCCCGTAAAATAAAGTAGCGCGTAGGGATATTCTTCCTCCGTAACCGTCCGCAGATCGCACTGCATGCCCGCGCGCAGAATGATGCTGGATTTCGTATCGCCGTGAGAAGACACGTCATCGGCTTCCGTGTATTGGGTAAAGGCTTCATGGATACGGGCAGGCTCGTCCGTGCTCACGAGAATATCGAGGTCTCGCACGATCTCTTTGCTGCGCCGCACGCTTCCCGCTACGGTCACTTCTTTCGCAGAGGGACTCTTCTTAAGATAGGCTACGATTTTTTCACATTCCATGAGCGCGTCGTCGAGGAGGTAGTGACCCTGCGTTTTTTTCAGATGTTCGATCTGCTTCAGGAAATTTGCCTGGGTCTTTTCTCCGAACCCTTCGAGCCCGGCGATCCGGTTTTCGCGGCAGGCCAGTTCGAGTTCCGCCATGGATTTTATTTCGAGTTTTTCGTAAAGTGTTTTTATTTTCCTGGGGCCCAGGCCCGGAATGTCGAAAAGCTGAAATAACGAGTCCGGAAAAGGTGCGCGTAATTTCGCATGTTCCTCGGATTCCCCTGTCTGGTAAAGCTCGCGGACGATGCGGGAGATGCTTCCTTTGCCGACGCCTTTAATCTTTTCGAGTTCGCCTGTATCGATGAGGGCTTTGAGATCTCGCGGGTCGGTTTCAAGCGCTCGGGCTCCGTTCTGAAAAGCCCTGACTTCAAATACGTTTGCTCCGTGCAACTCTTTGAGAACCGCGATTTCCTCGAGGATTTTTACCGCGTATTCCTTATCGCAGAACCCTTCCATGCTTTCTCCCGGCCCAAGGGCCTTTCTTTAAATCTATTATATGTCAGCCCGGGCCGGCGCGCTATGGGAGGCTTTGGGAGAAACACTTTCCGAAATCAGAGGCCCCGGAGTTTCTGAAGCATGTCTTTGCAGGCATTAAAGAGGTCGGCGCTATTTTCGCTTAAAAGCGAAACGTGCATGCCCGTTTTCTGAAGAATGCGGCTCGAAACTTCTTTATCGATGGGTTTACTGCTGTAAAGAATCACGGGAAGATCCATGGTCCGTGGCATTTCCCTCAGTTTGAAAAGGAGAAGGTCGCCCGGCAGATCAGGCAGGTTCATATTGACTAGAAGCGCGTCGTATCTTTTTTCCATGAGAAAGTTGATCGCCTGCATGGCGGTATTCGCAAATTTGGGTTCGTACCCGTAATTGGAAAAATAGGTGACGACTTTGCCGAGTGCGTTCGCCCCTTCATCCACGATCAGGTAGGTCTTTGTTCGTGCCGGCGCTTTTCTCTCGGGTTCTGCCGAAGGCGCGGGCTCGCTCAGCACGGTAAAGGGCGACGCAGCCGACGACGCTGCTGCTTTTTTCCGTCCGTACCGTTTCTCGAAAATAACGTTCACATGATCGATGATCGTTTCGAGCTTGAACGGTTTTGTGATGAATCCTTCGACGTTGAGCTCCAGGAACAGGTCTTCGAGATCTCCGCGCGCCGTTACGCAGAGGACGGGAAACGTGGATTTTTTCTGCGCCTGATTATAGAGTTTGTGATAGACCTCCATGCCGCTCATTCTCGGCATATTCATGTCGAGAAGAATCAGGTTGGGGAATTTCTTCATCGCCATATCGAAGCCTTCTACGCCGTCTTTGGCCGTCAGCACGAAGTAGCCTTCTTCTTCGAGAACTTCTTTCAAGAGTTCCCGGACTTCCAGCTCATCGTCCACGACGAGAATTTTATTCTGTTCCGCCATGTGCCTCCGCGCTTTGGGGGCGCTTTTAATGAATTTAACAGATCGGCTATATGTATCGCTCGATACCCGGCCGGGATTAAGGAAAAGATTGCGGGCCGCCCTGAAAATCATCCGCCGGGGGCGGGAGCCGGAGTTTCCAGCATACGGGCCGCGATCTCGCGGGCCATCTCCTGATTCGCTTCAGGCGACATGTGGCAGCAGACATCGATGTAGACGGACTCTTTGTTATCCCTGAAAAGTCCGGTCAAATCATAATACTTCACACCTTCTTTCCTGAGCTCTTCCGCTTTCTTAACGAGAAGCGGGTAACCGCGCTCGACGGCTTCGCGGTAACCGCTGTCAGGCCGGTAAGCGTCCCTGATCTCTTCTTCGGTCAGTTTTTTCGCACCCGGAAGATACTGGTTAGGCTGAAGGAAATGAACGTATGAAATGCCCTGTTTCTCCGCCGTCTGATGCATCATGACAGAACTCCGCGCCCACTGGTCAGCGGCGTCACGGAAAAGGGTTTCTCCATCACCGTAAACATATTCGGGCCCCTGTGCGGCGAAGAGCCGCTTGTCGTCCCTGTATTTTCTCAATGCCTGCTCACCCACGGTGACCTTTTCGGCAAGCATGAGATCAAGGCGTTTCCATAAAAGGTTCGCCGTATAGCCCGCTCTTATAAACGGTCGTGAAAAGAGCCGCGCCGCACTGGTCCACCGGCGTTTCGCGGACTGATAATTCCACGCAGCTTCGATGAAATGGGGATCGAGATACATGAGCGATGCGTAGACATTCCACTTCCGCGGAAAAAACGGGAACACGTCCGAAGGTCTTAGTTCAACCCACGGCACCATGACTTCATTAAACCCGTCGATATTCACGATGTAATCAAACTCTGCGCCGAGCGAGAGCAGGTAATTGAAGATAATGAGCTGCTGGGGCTGTTTGTACCCGCCGTGCGCGAGCCTGACGATTTCAACTTCCCTGCCCGCGAACGCCGGGCTTTTCTTGAGCTCCTGAGAAAGCGCTTCTGCTCCGTGCAGTGTAAACCATCCGGCGACGGATCCGCCCATGATGCCGATCACGACTTTGCCCGCAGCGCGTTTGCGTACGGGAAGTTTGTCGTCGATGAAACCGAATTTCGAGATCGGAAAACCCCGCCGCTCGGCGTACTTGGACTTTCCGTTGGCTTCGTGGTTAAAAACGTAGCCGAAATAGGGGTGCGGAATATCGTCCGGCACATTCTCCGCGCTGGTTTCGTACTCGGTGAGAATTTTTTCCCGCTCCGATTGAAAATGACTGAGCTGTGGATGCCAGAGAGGGCGCCCCGCCTCGATCGAGAGTGCGGCAAAAGAAAAAACCTCGACCGTTCCCGCGATAAGGAGAACCATAAGAAAGAGAAAGAAAACGTTTTTCAGAAAGCGCGCTAGAAAATCTGCCATTAGAAGCGGGGCCCTTTTAATCTCCCGTGCTCTATTATCGCTTGGTCCCCCGTTCTTTTGAAGCGGCAAATTGCAGAATTCCTTCTGAACGAAGTTTTCGCGGGTATTTTTTCTTCGCTTTGGTTTCCCCCGCTTGCTTTCTCTGTTTGTTGACGGTTCGGGCCGCGATTTCTTTGGCTCGTTTTGATGACTTTCCTTTTTCCTCGGCGCTTTCTTTTATGTGTTCGTATTGTCTCTGCCGTTTACCGCTTGCCCCTTTTAAATGTTTTCCCGCCGGCATAATTGCCTCCTTTTTTACGTATTATCCCGCCTAAGGGAAGAAGCGGCGTAAGGCTTTGTAAAAAAAGAGTCTCCGGGAAAAACTGAAATAAAGGCGGATTACGCGGAACGGGCGAGCTGTTCTTCGGCCCGGAACTCGAGATATACTTTCATGGCGGCGGCAGAAGTGAGCACGCGATTGTCGCCCGAGATGATGAGCACGGGGCCCGTTTCGTCTCCGTATTGTTTGAGGAGCAGGGCTTCGAGCAGCCTGGCGACCTCGGGGGTCAGCCCCTCGAAATTTCTGGTTTTAAACCGCTCCACGATCTGTTCACGGGTTTCACCTGTCAAGGCGGACGCCACGGCAAGCCCCGTGCTCGTGAGGGAAGCGTAAAGTTCGGCATAATATTTCACTGCTTCGGAATCATTTTCGAGCCCCGACCGTTCGATACCGAAAGCAAGCACGGTTTCTTCCGGGCGCATGAGGGTGCCTGAGTCGTAGAGAAGAGGAACGAGTTTCTGAAAACCGCTTTTTTCAAGAATGCCTGCGGGTGACTTCTGCGTGTTGACCTCGATGCCTGCCGCGGTCACCGCCTCCATCAATTCCTGATTCTTCCTTCCCTCCCCCGTGAAGCCGGCGCGTGCAACATAGCCGTTGAAGCCGGGAATAATTTTTGCCAGCTGGGCGGTGGCGGCGCCGAGGCCGGCGGGGACGTCCACGGCGATAGCGACTTTCCGGTCCGCTGCGGGAGCGGCGTTTCTGAGAGCCTGCATGATTTCTTGCTGGAGCATGAGAAAAGTGTTTCTCAGAACGTCTTCCTTCCCGGCCGCGCCGCCCAACCACGCAAGCTCTGTAAAGCTTCTCTCGAGAGCGTCTACGAAAACGCTGAAACTGTTTTGCTCGATGTAATAGACGACGAAATCGGACAAGGCCTCAACGTTCGGCTCGGTTGGGATTCCCGGTTTGACGGCAAGAACCAGGTTCGAAATGGTCGCTCCGCTCCCCGGGGGCTCGGGTAAAGAAACGGCTGGTACAGCGTCCTTTTCCGGCGTGCGCAGTTCCGAACGTTCCTCCGGGTCTGCCTGCTGTTTTTTCTGGTAGATCGCCGGGGGCGTGGGAACAGACGTGAAAGCGCCGCGGTTGTCAAAAATGTTTTCGCCGCTGATCGCGACCACAAAACCTTCTTCGGCGAGCCGGCCGAGCACTTTCTTCATGAAGACAGTTTCGGAAACTCCGTCGAGATAAATTCCAACGTAATTTAAAATGGCGTAATCTGCCGAAGCACTTTCCTCTGCTTCGTAATAGTCGCCTCTGAAGACCAGCGTTTTCAGCCAGGGAGAAGCCTGATCGGGCGAGACGAAAACGTTACCTGCTTTCTCGTCGGTGAGCGGAACAAACAGCGACATAAACTGAGCGGGCACTTTTTCGATAATGAACGAAGCTTCCTCCGCGTATTCCTCGGAAGCGTGAAGGGAAACAGCGGTCCCGAAAAATTTCGGCCAGTAACTGATTTCCTCCCTTGTAAAAACCAGATTGCCTTCCTGCAGCAGGCGGTGAATAGCATCGTTTTTGTCGAACACATTTATTTCAAGTTTCACGTCTTCGAGAGTGACGCTCTCTTCCTCATAAGCCGTTTTAATCAAAGATAAAATAGAAAGCGGTTCCTGGTAAAAGCCCGGACCGATAAGATCGATTTTTAACTCCCGCTGTGCGGCGTCGGACTTTTGGGCTTCCTTGAGCCGCCGGAGGATTTCTCCGTACAGCCAGGCATAATGACGCGGAGAGCGAAAAAAGAGAGAAAGTCGCTGTGGATCAGTAACCTCGTTGATCCATTCCGTTATCTCCGGTTCGCTTTTTATAAAAAGTTCGAAGGCGTCGGCTTCCCCTCCGCGCATTTCCTTATCTGACCGCATGGCGTCGAACCAGTGCGTTATCTCTTCAAAACCGCGGCTTTTTACAAACTCACTGACCTGGGGCCAGAATTTCCAAAGGAAACTGGCCGTGCCGTGGGCTGTGTTCAACCTGCGGTCGGGAAGCGCCTTATGCCACTCGGGATAATTGGCGACCTGCGACAATTGCCTGGCTTTTTCTTCGCCTTCTGCGGCCTCACGAAGTTCTGAACGCGCTTCGCCCTCGATCCTTTCCGGTTTCGGCGCGTCGTCCGTTTCCCTTGTCAGGAGAAGTATTCGAAGCACTTCACGAAAGCGCGGCTGGAACCTCTCAAGCTCCGGGAGGCGAGAGGCAATGCTCCGCCAGCGAAGATAGGCAATCCCGATATCGATCCGGGAGATATGTTTCGTCGCAAGACGGATAAGGTCCAGTTTCTCGGCTGCAGGATTCGTGCCGAACGTCTTGAAGAGTTCGAGCATCATGTGGCGGGCCCGGCTTCCTTCGGTATCTTTAGATCGAAGATAATTCGGCTTTAAAAATACGGTGTGCGGAACGCCTTGGGGCCCTTCGATAAAAGCAATGTCGCTTTCCGTGAAAGGCCCGTCGAGGACAAATCCCCTTCGCGCAAGGTAAAGAGCCGCTTCCGCAAGAAACAACCGGTTCATTTTAAAGGCACTCTGGATTTTCTGAATGCTCCAAAGCCGCGACTCGCCCTCACCTGCTTTGTAAGAGCCGAGGCGCGGAAAAAGAAACGGCAATTTCGTCTGCGCGGCCGTGTCATCCGCAGCAATGTACCTGTCCGCGAAATCCCTGTGGCCTTCATAAAGAATGAAGGCTCCCTTTTTTCCGTCCTCATTCTCGATCTCGACTTCATACGATCGGAGCTGGCCCGGGATTTCCTCTTTCGCGGGTGAAGCCTTGACTGAACGGATAGGCTTTCCCGCCAGATCCCGGAACAGGTTATGAACGGTCCCGGCTAAAAAGGACGGATCTTCCAGGGCCTGGCGTACAGCCCCGCCTGCTCCTGATAGAGCTTCCGGCGTCAGGTCCACTATGGGATAAAGTAATCCGGGCTTCCACGGCAGGCGAGCGGGGTTGCTCGTCAGATAAACGGAAGTCGTACCCACTCCTTCTGCGCCCGAGAAGAGAAGCATCCGAATCAAATCCTTATTTAACCAGTCGAGCGGGTCTTTAAGCTTCGCTTCTTTCTTGGCTTTGAATCGAAGCACTTCGAGATAGATTCCTTCAACCACGCTGATCTCTCGCTCTTCGCTCAGCACGGCGTCGCCCCTTTTGCGGACGAGATCACGGATGCGCTCGAACTCTGTAACTCCTCCGGCGTAGAGGCCTCGGAGTTCATCTTCGAGAAGCGGGACCAGCTTCGCGCGAAAATCCTTCGCGTAGTCCTTGTCCGTATTCCAGATTTCCGTCTTCTCTAAATTTCCGAGAGTGGCGAATGCGGATAAAAGCGCGAGACGTTTCGAGCGTATAGCGAGCGAGCGGTTGAAGGTTGCGCCCCCTGGTAATACGGGCTCCCCGTAAAGATCGATCGAGAGCCACGGTTTCCTGAAATGTTCGACGAGATATTCCGCCGGCACGTGAAGGTTGGCGTCTCCCGAGACGAGCAGGTGATTGACCGCCTGGCGCCTCACTTTGAAGTCCGGGTGGAGCATGACGTACATGAGGAAATCGAAATATTCTTTTTTCCCCCGGTGCTCGGCGAGCCCGGTTTCATCCGCCAGCATTCTCGTCAGCCTGTGCCTGTACGAGGGCTTGGCGAGGACCGCGGTAATGGCTGTAAAAAGATCGTTTCCGTGTTCGGCCTGGATGAGGTTCCAATCGTCGATCATGTGCTGCGCATCGGGGTGTTTTTCATCCGTGCGTAATTCGGACCGCGATTCACCCGGGTGCGCGCGCGGAGGCTCAGGCACGCGGTAGGTTTTTTTGCTCCAGATCGTTCGAAGGGCTGTGAAAAGGCCCGGCGCGTTGTTTCGTCTGCGTTTGTCGAACATGACGGAGATACGCCAGCGGAGAAAGGCCGCGGTCAACAGCCATTTGCCGACATAATTTTTCGCGATTTTAATCACCGTCAGAACCGTCCGGCTGTTACGGCTGGCAGCTTCCTGGAGTATCCTGCGGGTAAGCTCGGTTTTCGCACTCCGGTTCCAGGGCTTCCGCGAAACAAGGCGGACGTTGGGGACGAAAGGTATGGGGTCCCAGGACAGGTCTCGAATTAAGGCCATATCTGCCTCGATGATATCGTTTTCGAACGCGTACTCTCTTCTGGCAAACTCGAAAACTGAATCGGCGACGTACTCATAATCAAACCTGTATTCGTTATCCGCGTGCTTCGCTGTCCAGGCACTGGTCTCATCGTCCAGTTTAACCGCAGCGCCGAGCCGCGGAAAAACGGGTGAAAGGTTTTCAAAAGCGATGTCTTTGTCCGCAGCACGAAATTTTTCGAGGGTTTCCGGAGTTCCCGTATGAAAAACCACTTTCCCGCTTTTCCCCTCCGCGTTCCAGAGAGTTACGAGTAAGGATCCCGGAGCGACGGAGTGCGGCGCCAGTTCGATGTTTACAATTGCCGAACCCTGCAGATCGGGAAGCAGGTTATAAATCGTCGGGGAAAAAAATCGCGGGTCAGATATGGCGCGCTGAAATGCTTCCGGCGCCTCTCCCGGCAGCTCTGCTCTAAGTTCCGTCACGGGATACTTTATGGCAGGCTCCCAGGGCGTCCACCGCAGATACGCAGTGAGCTGCTCCTGCAGATGCCTGATACCGCTGGGTTCCGGACTTTCTGTCCTTTCGCCCGGCGTCGGTGCCGCTTCTTCGGACGTCACCGTCCCGAGCATTGCCTCAAGGTCCCGATTGAGCCAGAATAAGGCATCCGCATTCCCTTCGATATTCGTCTTTCTTTCATAACGCAGGCGCTCGAGAAGGCTCCCCTCCAGAATGCCGATCTCTCTTTTCTGGGCGAGGACGAGATCGCCCCGTTCCCTCGCTTCCCGCCTAAACCAGTCCAGCGCTGTCACCCCTTCGGTATAAATTGCTTCGGCTTCCGGAAGCATGATTTCGTTGAGCGCGCTTCTGAAATATTCCGCATACTCCGGATCGATCTTTCTCCTTTTTGATTCTGCCTGCCCGCCCAGAATCGCAAAGACGCTGAGCAGCGCCTGTCTCTTGGCGCGGATCACGATGTCCAGCTTGAACTGTTTTCCGTTCGGCATGAGAGGCGGGCCATACGTATCGACGGATATCCAGGGCTTGCGGAAATGATTGAGAAGATACTGTATGTTCGCTTGCAAACCGTACTGTCCGACACCGGCCAGATGGTTGACCACCTGGCGCCGGACCTTGAAATCCGGATGCAACAGCGCGTACATCAGAAATTCGTAAAATTCGCTCTCGTCCTGGTGTCTGGACATCGGGTAATCGTCGGCGAGCAGATTGACAAGCCTGTGCTTGTATTCAGGGGCAGCGATGGTCGGCTCGACCGCGACAAAAAGATTCTCCCCGTGGTCGGGCTGAATTACATTCCATTCATCGATGAACGCTTTCGCCCTTGCTATGTACTCCTTTTCCTTCCGAGTGTCTGACTTGACGGAAAGATTTCCATCCGTCACATTTTCTGACAGGGCTTGCCGGACAAGCTCGCTTGCCTTTTCCGCGCCAAGCCGCTCGAGCATTTTGAGGAGGTCTTTGCTCAGAAAAGCATACGCATCGGTTTTTCCCTCGATCCTCGCTTCTTTGTCGTGGCGCATTAGCTCGAGAAGCATGCCTTCAAGAAGTCCTATCGGCTTCTCACCGCTCATGACATCCTCGTTCTCCTCTATCTTGCGGCGCAGCAATTTTACGCCTGACTCGCCCATGCGCTCGGCGTCTTTCTCCAGGTAGGCTCGAAGCTCTTCCTGGAAAGCTTCAACATAGGTGTCATCGATTTCAAACTTTTTAGCTTTGTTCGCGTCTCCGAGCACTGAAAACATGGCCAGAAGCGTAAGACGTTTCGAGCGGACCGCGGTGGAACGTTTAAATTCTATTCCCGGAGGAGAAGCATGCGGACCGTACCTGTCGAGCGAATCCCAGGGCTGCATAAAATGGAAAAGAAGATACTCGAAGCTTGCCTGAAGGCTGTATGGCTGCTTGAACAAAAACCGGTTCGCCGCCTGCCTTCGCACTTTAAAATCCGGGTGCAGCATCGCGTACATGAAAAAATCGTAGTAGGCTCGGGACCCTTCGTCATTTGCAACGGCATAATTATCGGAGAGAAGACGGGTGAGTTGATGGTCATGATTCGGGACCGCCTTCGTCTTCCCTTCGGCCCTGAAAAGCTCGTGGCCATGATCGAGCTGGAGGTCATTCCATAAATCGATGAAGACTTGTGTTACTTTCGAGTCATTGTTTTCCTGCCGCAGTTCGGAACGCTGCACGGCCACGAGGTCGGCGGAAAGTCTCGCAGGAGAAAATGCATTCGCCGGCGCGGGCGCTACCGACTTCATTCCTTTCAGCAGCTGCGCGACGTTCTGCGGGTTGAGTTCCCCTTGATATTGGAGATCCTGCAGGCGGTCGACCAGCCTGAGCAGGTTTTCTTTCCAGGCTTCCCGGTACCCGTCCTGCGGGGCGTCCTCGGATGCCGTCAGTTCGTCGAGATAGCCCGTGTAGGAAACGGCTTCATCGAGCCTGTTGTCCGCGGCAAGACCGCGGATGAGGGCATCGCGCCATCTCTTGATGAGGGGCTCCGCGCCTAGCGCCTGGCCGTCTGTTTCCGAGGCTTTGATTAATCTGTCGCGGGCCGCTCGCGTGAATGCTTTCTGAAGGTCCACTTTACCGTCTTTATTCTCGAAATAATCCCGCCATGAAACCTCGCCCCGCATCTGTTCCCCGTAACGGCTCGACGCAGGAAGTTTTTTGATCGCGGGGCGGACAATGATGTAGGAAATTCCCTCGCGCTTCAGTTCTTCGCGAAGTCCCCGGATGTGATAGCCGCCGACCACCGCGGCGGCAGATCCCGTACCGGCAGCAAGCCTGACGAGATTCTTGAAAAAGATGCCGTCCCGGATTTTCGCGGTTCGGTAAAAATCCACGTTTGCTTGAAAGAGATTCTCTTCATCCGCTGAAAGAGGCGTCGTCTCGAACTCGCTGAATTCCTTCCAGGTCAGTTCGAGAGACGAGAGACGGCGAAGGAGATAGAACCGGCGGCTTTTCTGATCGAGCGCGCGGTCTTCTTCTCCTTGAAACAACTGTTTCTTGATTGCCGCCGCGTAGGTCTCGAATTCATCGAAGAAAACGGATCCGTCGAGGTCGCGGAGTTTCTGTTCGGTCCGCACTTGAGAAAGCAGCTCGGCTGGAAACGTTTCTTCAGGAAGCGCCTCGGGATTATTTCCGCGTATTTGCTGCATGAACTCATGAAGGTAAAGCGCCATGGCCCGGGCCGTAATCTGGGAAGTTGAAAATTCCTGGCGTTTCCGGTTGAGTTCCGGAAGCCGGCTTCGTATATCCGGGACGGTGTTAACCGAGATCAATTCTGCCATGCTCATGGCGGCGCGCTGGACAGCCGAGGACAACTGCGCGTTATCGTTCTCCTGCTTTTGCAGTTGCTCAAGAAAAAAGGCAAGGGCGGTATTTGGTTTCGGGGCGGAAACAACCGCAAGTTGCTGGAGCGCCGGGCCAAGCTCCCCTGTCCCCGCATAAAAGCCGGCGAGGGCGGAATCGATATCCAGGAGAGTTTGGGAATAACTCCGCTTCTTTTGAGTTTGAAGTCGGCTCTCTGCTGTCTGAAGATAGTCGGCGGCTGCGGACTCTTGCTCTCGAGCCTTGAGATAATGGCGGGTCCCCTCTTCATAAAGGTTCCAGTCTTCCAGCCCGTAGTACTTCATCGAGGCCGGACCAAAAAGGCAGGCCGCAGCGGGCCCCGTAAGTTCCTGGTCTTCCATATAATCATTGAAGATTTTTTCCAATATGTCGCGGTCGGGGAAATGCCGGAAGAGTGTCGCATCGAGCGCACTCGCGGCGCCTTCCACGCCTGTTACCTTCACCCCGTGTTTCTCTGCGAGCCATTCCAGAATCAGGCGGATACTCTTTTGCGCTTCGGGGATAGCGTGCGCGTCCTGAATGAGAATGACTGTTTCTTTTGCCTTTCCTGTATACGTTTCTTCGATGACTCCCGCGCCGGAAGGAAAAGAAAATGCGGCGGCCTCGGTTCTTTGACCAGGGATCTCGGCCGCCGTCTGAGCGCCCGCGAGCGGAACCGCGCATAAATCGGAAACGAGAACGCACACGATTGTGAGCGCAGATGTAAGGTAACGCAGGCTGGTTTTTTTGCGTAAGCGGATTATTCGCATAGATTTGGAGGCTTATTTGTAAGCCATTAAAAAGTACTTGGCGAGAAGCGCTTAGTCAAGAAACGCGCGTGCCCGCTCTAGCGCTGCAGCTCAGGCTGCAGCATGAGGAAACATCCTGTTGCCAGAAGCGATATCATGCAACTTTCGCTGCTGACAAAGTTTGGCGCTGTTTTTTCCGGGCGAACGCGGGCAGCCGGGAGGCTTTTTCCGAGTCTTGAAGGAATTCTCCAAGCTCGGCGAGAGAGGGCGTGTGCTGGCACACAACCCTGAAAGTCATGAGAGCCGGGATGGCGATAAACAGACCTGCCACGCCCCACAGCCATCCCCAAAAAGTTATCGTGATAAAAATAAAAAGGGGGTGGATTGTAAAACTCCGCCCCAGAATAAGCGGCGTGATGAAGAGAGATTCCAGGTTTGTTATTGTCCAATAGGCGATGGGGATCAGAATGGCGTGCTGAAAAGGAAATTCCATGAAAGCCACCAGGGTGATCACAGCAAGCGTGATAAAAGCGCCGATGTAAGGAACAAAGTTCATGAGTCCGCCTACGACTCCCCAGAGAGCGGGATTCGGCATATGAAGAAATGCCATGGCGATGCCGAGAGCAACACCGAGCGAGATGTTAATAAGTGTGAAGTTAAAAAAATAGGCCGAAATAACTTTTTCGGTTTCGTGAATAATATCTGCGAGACGGCTCCCTTCTTTCTTTCCTTTCTTCTCTGAGAGACGGCTTATCTTCTCCACGACAGAATCCCACCCGACGAGAAGGAAAAAAAGTGCCACAAAAACCATCACAATCGAAGCCGTTGCACGCGCCGTCCATCCCAGGATCATCTCTCCTACTGAAGCCTCTTTGATTTTGACTTCAGGCGTTTTCTGCTCCACGGAGCTTTCCGCGATTTGTTCCACTTCCTGGAGAGTCTGTTGAATTGAGTTTTCGCGGCGCAGCTCTTCTACGTGATGCTGCACGGTCCGGAGGCTATCAGGCAGGGTTTGAAATAATTCAACGGCGGGGCCCTTGAGTTTCACAAACGCGGTGCCCGCCAACGCCACGACAACGGAAAGGATGAGAGAGGCCGCCAGTAGACTCGGAATACCCCTGGTAACCATGGCGCGAAAAACCGGGCGGACTATCAGATGGAGGAAAAGGGCCATGCTCAGGGGTATGAGCAATTCCTCTGCAATCTTGAGCGTATAGAGAATGGCAAGCGTCCATAGCCCGGTTAAAGCCGTTGAGGTGAGACGATCGATTTGAAACATTTTAGGGTCCTCGCGGACAGAATGCTAACATGGGCCGCGTGCCACTTTCCTAAGGGAAGGGCTTAAAATTCTTTAGCGTTTTCCATGAGGCGCGAGAATTCCGAGGAAGATTAGGCCAAAGGACGCGCCCGCGAGGTTGATTAGAATATCCTGAAAGCTGTAATAGCGGTCGGGATGCAGATGCTGGAGGAATTCGTCGAAGGCTCCGGAAGCAAACGAAAGCCCCAGGACTGCCGAACACGCTTCGAGCCCGGCCAAGCGCGCAATGACGGCCCGGTAATAAAGATAGGCCAGGATGCTGTACTCAAAAAAATGAATTCTTTCTTCAGGATAGGCGACCTGGCTCAGAGCAAGGATATAGGCCGCAAAAGAAAGAAGAAACAGAAATTTCCTGCGTTTACTTCGGGGAGTTTTTTTGACCAGCGCCAGAAGAAAAAAGGCGCCGAGAGCAAGGGCGCATCCCGCGTTCATCAGGGGCAGGGCGGCCTCCTTTTTTTCCAGATAGGATAGAACAGGGCGGCCGATGGGAATTGTAGCGTAGATGAGGAAGAGCCATGCCGCGGCAGCTGCCCAGGCGCTTCGGTAAACGACAGATAATTTTGCCATGTGAAAAATACCCTGAAGGTGAGTGCCGGGATCGGGGATAAAGAAGAAAATGGCGGAGAGGGAGGGATTTGAACCCTCGGAAGCGATTTCTCACTTCAGCGGTTTAGCAAACCGCCGCACTAGGCCACTATGCGACCTCTCCACATCAAAAAAGGAAGAATTGTATTCGCTGTTTTTGCTTTGCCGGAACCTGAATTGTAACGGCGCCGCTACAATTGACCCGCGCTTTTTGAGAACGCGAGGCGTTCGGCCCGGGCTTAGGGCTTCTCTTACAGGCGATACTTTCAGGAACTTCGGAGGGCGAGGGATTCGAACCCCCAAGTCCTTTCGGACGGCGGTTTTCAAGACCGCTGCAATGCCGTTATGCGAGCCCTCCATCAAGAATAAAGACAATTCTGCCTGATAATTCAAAGAACAGGACCGTTATTATAAACGGAATCGCAGATTTCCCAACAGAAAAGACGGCGCAGAAAGCTTACTGGATATTTCCCTGCATATATTTATCCAGCACGGCGGGAAGCTTGACGGTACCTTCAGGCGTCTGAAAATTTTCTAAAAGACAGAGCACGATTCTCGCAAGCGCCAGGCCGGAGCCGTTGAGCGTCGCTACAAACTCGGGCTTTTTTCCGCCGTCGCGCCTGAACCGGATATTGGCGCGCCGGGCCTGGAATTCCGCAAAAGTACTGCAGCTCGAGACTTCAAACCACTTTTCCGCCGCGGGCGCCCAGACCTCGAGGTCGTAACATTTCGAGGCAGCGAAACTCATATCTCCGCTGCCGAGCAGCACGACCCGGTAAGGAAGTTCCAGCGCCTGCAGAATGTCTTCGGCGTCTTTCACGAGCAGTTCAAGCTCATTGAGCGAGTCTTCCGGTTTCACGAACTTCACCATTTCGACTTTATCGAATTGATGCACCCGGGAAAGCCCGCGCGTGTCCTTGCCGTACGAGCCGGCCTCTCTGCGGAAGCACGGCGTATAGGCGACAAGCTTTTTAGGGAGATCTTTATCGGATAACGTTTCATCCCTGTAGAGATTGGTTACGGGCACTTCCGCGGTAGGAATCAAAAAGAAATCTTCCTCCTTGAGACGGTACATATCTTCTTCGAGCTTCGGAAGCTGCCCGGTGCCTGTCATGGAATCACGATTGACCAGGGAAGGCGGCCAGATTTCCGTGTATCCATGCTTCGCCGCGTGATAGTCGAGCATAAAATTAATAAGAGAACGTTCGAGGCGTGCGCCAGTGCCCATGTAGACAGGAAAGCCGGAGCCCGTGATTTTCGTCCCCATTTCCATCGAGAACCATCCGAGCTTGGTGCCGAGATCCAGGTGGTCGAGCATGAACGCTTCTTTTTTCTTCGGCGCGCCCCAGGTCCGTACGACTTTATTATTTTCTGCGCCGCGGGAAAGCGGGACGGAGCCATCTGGAACGTTCGGAATTCTGAGGAGCTGGTCGAGACTTCTCCGATCGAGTTCGCTGACTTGGAGATCGAGATCTTTGATTCTCTGCGAAATGGTTTTCATAGAATCGATGGCAGGCTGCGAATCCTCGCCGGCTTTTTTCAGACGCGCGATTTCGTCGTTCGCCTTGTTTCTTTCCGCTTTGAGACTCTCGACTTCCTGCAAGAGGTTTCTTCGGTCTTTGTCGAGGCCGAGAAAGGCGTCGAGATCGAAAACAACATTTTTGGAAGCGAGCCCTTTTTTAACTTCGCCCGAGTTTTCGCGGATCCATTTTATATCAAGCACTACATGCTCCTCTGGCTGCGCCTGCGCGGCTGCCGCTCAGTAAAAACGGGGCTGGAACACAGAAACAGATTTTCTGTCCTGGCTCCAGCCCCGCTTATTATTCTTCTTCTGGTTCATCTCCGGCAGGAAGTTCGAGCTGCTGCGCGGCTTCGGCGTCTTCTTTCTCAACGACTCTGGCAACTGACGCGATCTTGTGTTTTTCCTTGAGCCGCATGACTCTGACGCCCTGGGCGTTTCGGCCCGAGGTGCGGATCTGATTGACGGGGCAGCGGACAACCATTCCGCCGCTAGTCACCAGCAGAATCTCGTCTTCTTCGTGAACAGCGAGGATGCCGGTCACTTTGCCGTTTTTCGCGGTGACCTTTACGTTGATAACACCCTTCCCGCCTCGCGTCTGAAGCCGGTAGTCCTTGAACTTCGACTTTTTTCCAAAACCGTTTTCAGTGATGCTTAGCGCGGTCGCTTCATGGTCCACGACTTCTACCGCGATCACGCGGTCCCCCGGGGATATGAAAATGCCGCGGACGCCGCTCGCCGTTCTTCCCATATCTCTGACATCTTTTTCGCAGAAACGAATGGCTTTACCCGCGAGAGTCGCGATGAAAATTTCGTCTTTAGGCGACATCAGCTTGCATCCGACGAGCTCATCTTTCTCTCGCAGATTGATCGCAACGATTCCATTGGCACGCGGCCGCGAGTAATGGATCAGGTTCGTACGTTTGATAAGGCCGTTTTTCGTCACCATAAGGAGAGACCTTTTGTCGTCAAACTCTTTTACCTGGAGAAAGCTGTTGATGACTTCTCCCGGCCTGAGCGAGAGCAGGTTCACAACGGCTTTCCCTTTTGCCTGACGGGAAGCCTGCGGAATTTCATACGCCTTCCGCCAATAGACCCGTCCGGTGTTCGTGAAGAACATGATCGTGTCGTGCGTGGAAGAGAGGAACATGTGTTTGATGAAGTCATCGTCGTCCCGAAGCCCTGACCCCGTGACGCCCGTGCCTCCTCGCCGCTGCTTGCGGTACATCGAGACGGGAATTCTTTTTATATATCCCGCGAAAGACATCGTGATCACGACGTCTTCTTCCGCGATAAGGTCTTCGATGTCGATATCTTCTTCGCTGGCTACGATCTGGGTGCGGCGTTCATCGCCGTATTTCTCGAGAAGATCTTCCGACTCTTTTCTGACGACGTGAAGCTGCTTCAGGCGGTTTTTCAAAATCGACCGGTACTCTTCGATCGCTTTTATGATGTTCGCGTATTCTTCGTCTATTTTCTCGCGTTCAAGTGCGGTCAGGCGCTGCAGCTGCATTTCGAGAATCGCCTTGGTCTGTATCTCGCTCAGCTTGAACGCGGCCATCAAGCCTTCTTTGGCTTCTTCCGGACTCTTGGAAGCGCGGATGATTTTGATTACTTTATCCAGGTTCGAAATGGCGATCTTCAAACCTTCGAGAATGTGTGCGCGCTTTTCCGCTTTATCGAGCTCGTACTTCGTGCGGCGGATAATGACTTCGACGCGGAAGTTCACGAACTCCTGCAACATCTGTTTGAGATTGAGGACGCGAGGCTGTCCGTCCACGAGCGCAAGCATGATCACGCCGAACGTGTCCTGCATTTGCGTGTGTTTATAAAGCTGATTTAAAATGACCTGCGCGATCGCGTCTTTTTTCAGCTCGATCACGAGTCGCATGCCGTCGCGGTCCGACTCGTCGCGGATGTCGGAAATTCCCTCGATCTTTTTTGCTTCGACAAGGTTTGCGATCGATTCGATGAGATTCGTCTTATTCACCTGGTAAGGAATCTCGGTGATGATAATCGCGTCGCGCTTGGCGGTTGATTCGATGTTTGCCAGAGCCCGCATCACGACTCGCCCGCGTCCCGTTTCGTATGCGTTCTTGATTCCGTCCCGTCCCATGATAAGGCCGGCGGTCGGGAAGTCAGGGCCTTTGATGACTTTTGCGAGTTCGCGCACGGTAATATTTGGATTGTCGATGGTAGCGAGAATGCCTTGCATGACTTCCGTAAAGTTGTGCGGCGGAATATTGGTCGCCATACCGACGGCAATGCCGCTCGATCCGTTGATGAGGAGGTTCGGGATGCTTGCCGGAAGCACGGTCGGTTCTTCAAGCGACTCGTCGAAGTTTGGCGTGAAATCGACCGTATTCTTATCGATATCGCTGAGCAGTTCTTTGCTCATCTCCTTGAGACGCGCTTCGGTATAACGCATGGCGGCTGCATTGTCGCCGTCGACCGAGCCAAAGTTTCCCTGCCCGTCCACAAGAGGATAACGAAGAGAGAACGTCTGAACCATGCGGACCAGACTGTCGTAAACGGAGGTATCGCCGTGAGGGTGATATTTGCCGAGCACTTCACCGACAATACGCGCGCATTTACGATGCGGTTTGTTGTAGGTGAGGCCGAGATCGTTCATGGCAAACAGAATACGCCTGTGCACCGGCTTGAGTCCGTCGCGCACGTCAGGCAGCGCACGGCCGACGATGACAGACATGGCGTAATCGATGTAAGAGTCCCGCATCTCGTCTTCGATGGGGACCGGAATGATTTTTTCATTCATTGCATATAAATTTTTTTCATCCGCCATATAGCCTCTTCCTTATTGTCCCTTGTTTACGAACGATTTCCGCGCGCTGCTAAACGTCCAGATTGCGGACTGCTTTTGCGTTCCGCTGGATAAATTCGCGGCGCATCTCGACGTTGTCTCCCATGAGGACGGTGAACATTTCATCCGCCAGCACCGCATCGTCAAGAGTCACCCTCAAGAGGGTCCTTGCTTCAGGATTCATGGTCGTTTCCCAAAGCTGCGTCGGATTCATTTCACCAAGACCTTTATATCTCTGGATGTGCATTCCTTCTTTACCGTTATTTTTGACCCATTCGAGGACGTGTGCGAGAGACGGCACCGAGACTTCTTTCTTGTCGTTCTTGATCTGAAATTCCGTTCCTTCGCCGCCCAAAAAATCATCCAAGTTCAATTTGTTCTTTTCGAGACGGGCTTCGATCTTCTTAAACTCGAGGCCTTCCGGAAGCTCGAACCATTCGCAGACGTCGTCGGTCGTCATGATTTCTTCGGGGTCTTTTTTGTTTTTCTCCGCGTTGGCGACGACTTCCGCGAGAAACTCTTTCATATCCGCTTCAGAGAAAAGAAATTTTTCTTCTCCGGTTTCATTGAGGCGGCAGAGAAAAGTCACGAATCCTTTTTCCTTGTCTCTGCGGGCAAGATAATCCTGGAAACCGATTCCCTTGCGGGCGAGAGAAAATTCCAGGTCCTTGATCGCAAGCGTGAGCTTTAAAATTTCCGCGAGCTCTTTATTCTCGAGCGCTCCCTTGACTCCCTTTTTAGAGACGCTGACCTTGTCATACCCGAGGCTGAGGAGCATATCGTTCATCTGCTCCTCGGTCTGCACGTACTGTTCGGTCTTCCCTTTTTTGACTTTGTAGAGCGGCGGCTGAGCGATGAAGATGTGGCCGCCCTCGATAAGTTTTTTCATCTGTCTGTAAAAGAAGGTGAGAAGGAGCGTGCGTATATGGCTTCCGTCGACGTCGGCGTCGCACATAAGGATGATTTTCCAATAGCGAAGTTTTTCGATATTGAATTCCGTATCGAAGCCCGCGCCAAGGGCCGTGATGATGGTTCGGATTTCCTCGTTGGACAACACCTTGTCGATTCTTGCTTTTTCGACGTTGATGATTTTACCGCGGAGAGGAAGGATGGCCTGAAAGCGCCTGTTCCGTCCCTGTTTCGCTGAGCCTCCGGCGGAGTCGCCTTCGACAAGATAGAGTTCTCCGTTTCTGGGGTCGTCATCCGAACAGTCCGCGAGTTTTCCCGGAAGCGAAAATGATTCGAGAGCCCCTTTTCTTCGTGTCAGCTCGCGGGCCTTTCTGGCCGCTTCCCTGGCACGCAAAGCAAGAAGCGCTTTCTCAAGAATCTTATTTGCGATCGCAGGATTTTCTTCGTAAAAAGATTGCAGGCTTTCGTAAACGATCGAGTAAACGATTCCTTCTACTTCGCTGTTCCCAAGTTTTGTTTTGGTCTGCCCTTCGAATTGGGGCTGGGGAACCTTCACGCTGATGACCGCGGTGAGCCCTTCCGTCAGGTCCTGCCCGGCAAGGGTGCCGTCGATATTTTTTGCCATGTCTTTTGCTTTGGCATACTGATTTGTCGCGCGCGTGAGGGCGGTTCGGAAACCGCTGAGGTGAGTTCCGCCTTCGTGTGTATTAATATTATTCGCGAAAGAAAAAATTTCTTCCGAGTAACTGTCATTGTACTGAAAAGCGGTTTCTACATGGACTTCGTCTTTTTCATGCTCGACGTAAAAAATCTTTTTGTGGAGGGGATTTTTTTTCCTGTTCAAGTACTGGATGAACTCCGAAATTCCGCCTTTGTAAAAGAAAACGTGTTCTTTGATTTCTTTCTTATCACGTTCGTCGCGGATGTGCGCTTTGATGCCTTTGTTCAGGAACGCTAGCTCCCGCAGCCGGTTTGAAAGCGTGTCGAAACTGAAGTTTGTATCAGGAAAGATCTGCGAGTCGGCGAGAAAGGTAACTTTGGTTCCATGCTCTTTCGTTTTACCGATCACTTCGACTTTCGTTGTGGGTTTTCCGCGCTGGTATCTCTGATGATAGATTTTCCCGTCGCGATGGACTTCGACTTCACACCACTCGGAAAGCGCGTTCGTCACAGAAACGCCGACGCCGTGAAGCCCTCCCGAAACGCGGTAGGCCTTGTTGTCGAATTTCCCTCCCGCGTGAAGCGTCGTCATGACGACTTCGAGCGCGGATTTTTTCTGCTCTTTGTGGATGTCGACGGGTATGCCGCGTCCGTCGTCGAGCACGCTGACCGTCGAATCTTCGTGGATAGTAACGGTCACTCCCGTCGCAAACCCCGCGAGGGCTTCGTCCACGGAATTGTCGACGACTTCATAAACAAGATGATGGAGTCCGCGCAGTGTCGTGTCGCCGATGTACATTCCGGGGCGTTTTCGAACAGCGTCAACTCCCTCGAGGACCTGAATGTGTGTCGCATCATATTGCGCTGCGTCCGGCATCTCAGCGTTTTTTGGCTTTTTAGTCACATCTTGTTCCTTTACTTTAGACATGTCGTTCTCCGCTTTTTACTTCGGGTCCGTTTCGGGATTATCTTAATTGCCCGACTCGAATAAAAATCTTTTTTGCGTTTTCTTCCCCGAGAACAGCCTGTGTCCGTTTCAAAAGGGAGGATGCGTATTTTTGATTTATTTCAAATGCCAGACTTGCCTGATCGACCCATACAAAAAGTTTTCCGTCAGGTGTGAGAGAAGGTTTTGTGTGAGGAGCTATCATTGGCCCCGCTATAGCTCTCCACGAATCTACCAATTTTTGTCTTTTGGAACTTTCGGGTGTCTGTAAACTTTTCAGCACCCCCGGAAGCAGGTCCCGGATGCTATCCATTAGTTCAACTGCATCGGCATGATGACGTAAAGATAGCCGTCTTTGCCTTTGACCAGGCCGGGTTTGTCGGGATCTGTCAGCGAAAATAAAACTTCGTCGACATCGAGATTCTTGAGAACATCGATGAGATAGTGCGGATTAAATCCGATGGCGATGTCGTCTCCTTTTACATCCGCCGCAAGCTCTTCCTTCGCTTCACCTAAGTTGGGCGATCGGGAAGAAATAAGAATCTTTCCTTTCACGAAATCCAGTTTTACCGCGGGTGAATCCGCAGAGGTCAGAAGCGCCGTACGCCGCACAGCCTGGAGAAATTCTTCCCTGTTCGCGCTTGAAGTGGTTTTTTCGCCTTTAGGAATAACCTGTTCGTAATTCGGAAAATTTCCTTCGATAACCCGGGAAATAATCTGCGTGTCCTCTACCTGAAAAATCACCTGGTTTTTTGAAGGAATGATTTTCATGTTTCCTTCCCAGCTGAGAATTTTCAAGAGCTCGTGGACGGCTTTGGTCGGGATAATCATGTCGAATTCCTGTTTGACGCCGTTCTTCAGTTCTTTGTCCATGTACGCGAGACGCCTTCCATCAGTCGCGACAAACTTGATTTTTCCCGCTTTTACCGAAACCAGAACTCCGTTGAGAACATACCGCGTTTCATCGTGTGAAATGGCAAAGCACGTCAGCGACAGACTTTCTTTGATCATGGCCTGCTCGAATTCGATCGCATTTTTTTCATCGATTTCCGGCAGCTTCGGGTAGTCTTCCTTCGAAAGGCCCATGATTTTAAAAAACGATTTTCCAGCTCGGATATTAATCGCGTTATTTTTCGCTACGCTGATCTCGACGTCGCCTTCGGGAAGTTCCCGGACAATTTCCTGAATTTTTTTTGCGGGAATCGTAATACTTCCCTCTTTGATGATCGTCGCGTTAAATATGGTGGATATGCCCACTTCAAGGTCCGTACCAACCAGGCGAATTTTCCCATCATTTAATGTTTCAATCAGAATATTACTCAGGATCGGGAGGGTATTGGTTTTATTGGAGGTGACGTTACCAGCAAGAGAGAGGCCTTTGAGAAGATTATTTTTGGGAACAAGTATTTCCATTGCTTAGTCCTTTTGATGAAGCGCTATTCTAACAAAGAATTTTAAATTAGTCATAATCTTATTAGGGACTGTTGAAATGTGGATGATCCGCCTAAATCATTTAATCATAATTGAATAGCTAAGCCAAGAACCTGTGGATAACTAAGGGTTTCTTTTCAACATATCCTTTATTTCTTCGATCAGTTTCAATTTCTTGCCGTCTTCCGCGACTTCTCGGGCAATTTTATTGTAAGCATGAAGGACGGTCGTGTGATCCCTGCCGCCGAAGTATTCGCCTATTTCAGGAAGAGAATGAGCGGTCAGCTCCCGGATTAAATACATCGCGATTTGCCTCGGGCCGGCAATCGACTTGGTGCGTCTTTTGGATCTCAGCTCAGACACCTTCAGATTAAAATAATCGGCCACCAGCCGCTGAATTTTATCCATGCTTATTTTCCGTTCTTCCTCGGTAACGGAAGCTTGGAGAATCTCTTTGGCGAGGGCCAGATCAATTTTTCGGCTTGTCAGGGTTCCATAAGCGACAACCCGGATAAGAGCGCCTTCAAGTTCCCGGACATTGGACTTGAACTGGCTCGCAATGAAAAAACTCACATCGTCAGTTACCTGAACAGTTTCCTTCTCCATTTTTTTCTTGAGAATAGCGACACGCGTCTCAAAGTCCGGCGGCTGAATATCGGTCACGAGACCCCAGCCGAAACGAGAAACCAACCTCTCTTCAAGGCCCGGAATCTCCCGGGGAGGACGATCACTCGATACAACAATCTGTTTATGGGCATCGTACAGCGTATTGAACGTGTGAAAAAACTCTTCCTGCGTAGCCTCTTTTTCGGCAATAAAATGGATGTCGTCGATTAAAATAAGATCAAGGTTTCTATATTTAGATCTAAATTGAGGCGTAGAGCGCTTTTGAATGGCTGTAATAAGTTCATTTGTGAATTTCTCACTGGATATATATAGAATCTTAAAGGATGGAAATCTTTTCTTCATTTCATGCGCAATGGCCTGCATGAGGTGCGTTTTTCCCAATCCAACCGGGCCATAAATAAAAAGAGGATTGTAATTCCTTGCAGGAGCTTCACTTACAGCCATAGCGGCCGCGTGGGCAAAGCGATTATTGGGGCCGATAATAAAGTCATCAAACGTATATTTTCGGTTTAGTCCTCCGGTATCGGGCGCGTCGCCCGTATTTTTCTTGGGGAAATACGCGGGATGAAGCGCTTCGGCGAGAGCAATCTCTTTTTCTTCTGTCTTTTCCTCGGCTGAATAGACAGCAAAGACAATTTCGGGCCGATAACCGCTGGTTTCTAATACCGCGCTCTGAATTAATTCATAATAATGGCTTTTGAGCCAATTTCCGAAGTAACTGTCCGGGACCCCCAGACGGACTATCGCGGGAGTAAACTCAAGGCATTTCAGGGGTTCCAGCCATGTTTTGAAAGATTGATCGCTTAATTCCCGGGCAAGAACGGCGTTTACCAGGCTCCAGTCAGCGATTGAGAAATTCATTTTGGATGAATTTTCAATGAACGGGGAAAGGTTTTCAGAGGAGTTCAAAGAGTTATCCACAGGGCGAAAGTCTTGATTTTAAAGGAAAAATACGGGTTTTATGAGAAAAGAATTAACAGGTCTTCCGTGCTTTAAGTAAGTTATCCACAGGATATCAACGAGATAGTCAGTCGAAAGAGATGACAGCCAACGTTTGCGGAACTGAATTTTCATTTTACTCGCACAGAGGGAAAAGTCTATGTGATTTTTAAGGCCCGGAAGCGGCTTGAGCGGCTCGCCGGAAGCAAGAATACATTTGATTCCAGGGAAGAATGTGGTATATAATTCCCAACTTTAATCCGTACCAGATTATTATCGCAATAAGAAAGGTTTTCAGAGTGAAAAGAACATATCAGCCATCCCGGATCAAAAGAGCTAGAAAGCACGGCTTTCGGGCACGTCAGGCCACCAAAGGCGGGCAGGACGTTTTAAAGAGAAGGCGCAGGAAGGGAAGAAAGAAACTCACCGTCGTCGTCCGCTCTTAAAGGCCCTCCAGACTGGAGATGTCAGCCCTTAATTATCTCGTACAAGAACCGGTTCTGTTCCGAATCCGGCCATGGCGAAAAAGTGAAGACACTCCAATCCATCCGAACGAAGCAGGAATTTCAGTCAATATTCGACCACGGTCTTATACTCAAGGGAAAACTCTTGAAGGTGTGGGTTGATTACAGGGTAAGCGGCTCGGCTGCAGAGCGACCGCTTCGACTGGCGATCATTGTAAGCCGGAAAACCGCCGCGAAAGCAACGGACCGGAATACCTGGCGGCGGCGGATCCGCGAAATAATGAGAAAGAAATACGCTGCGAAATTTAGGAACGCCGCAGTAATTGTTGTAGTGAAAAAAAGCGCCCAGATCGCTGTCTCTGGAGAGATCGAGAAAGAAATGGATCGGCTTTTCAGCAGCGTTGCCTTTGAGCAGGAAAAAAAGCGGGAATGATCAGGACATGAAAAATTTTATCTGCGGGCTGATAAAACTTTATCAGAAATTTCTGTCCCCCTCCATTGGTCAGCATTGCCGTTTTTATCCAAGCTGTTCGTCCTACGCCGCCGAGGCCATCAAGACAAAAGGGGCCGCAGCGGGTCTTCGCGTTTCGTTTATAAGAATTCTCAAGTGCCACCCTTTTCATCCAGGAGGATATGATCCCGTTGAATCCCGAACCAAAGCTTGAAAAAAATTATGTTATCGCCCTGATTCTCTGCATGGTCGTGCTTCTGGCCTACCCCTTTGTCCTGCAAAAATTCGCACCCAAACAAATCACGGTTGCCGAAACGGACGAGACAATAATTCAGCCGCGCGGAACCGATTCTCCGGAGGCGGGAGAAATCGTGAAGCCTTCGGAACTCACGGCTTCGGAGCCTTCGGCTTTACCTGCTGAGCAGGAACCCGACGTGATTTTTTATGAAAACGCGCTCTATGAAGCAGCGTTCTCGACGCTTGGCGGCACGATCACGCGCCTGGTATTCAAAGGAGAACCGGAACACCGAGGCGTAACGAAATCAGTTTTATATGAAGATGAGGCCGGCAGCGAAGGTATTTTTGCGACACGTCTTGTTAACGACGACGTTGATCTTACGAAAGCTGTTTTCACAGCCACCCGCCAGGGCAAAGAAGAAAACGTTTTCAAATTTACTTACGAAAAAGCCGGGCGGTATGTTATCGAAAAAGAGTTTGTATTGAGCAGCGCAGAGCCTGTCATAAGCCTCTCTGTAACGGTCCGGAATCTGACGGACCGGGAAAAAAATTACGCGCTGGAACTTACCGCGGGCGTTGTCGCGAACGTAAAAGACCAGGCCCAGGCGCACGAATTTCAAGTGGTGGCAAAGACGGATAAAGTCATGTCGGCCGATTACAATAAAGTGACCAAAAAAGGTTTCGGCCTCTCACAGGAGATCGCGTGGGCGGGGATCACAAAAAAATATTTCACTATTCTCATCAAGCCAGAGTGGAAAATCATTTCATATGAAGCCCGCGGCGGAGCTCCCGGTGTGATTTACAGCCGCTTGAGAATGGAACCTTTCGCCGTCGCTGGGGCACAGAGCACGAGCCGCGAATTTTTTATTTATGCGGGACCGCAGCAATACGAAACTCTGAAAAAGTTCGAAGTCGGCTTTGATCAGATTCTTTCCCGAGGGATCCTCGGAGAATTAAAAATCATCCTGCTTCGCGCGCTCAAACTTTCCCATCAATACACGTACAATTTTGGTTGGGACATCATCCTCTTGACCCTCCTCCTCAAGCTCCTCCTCTCTCCCCTGACTCACATAAGCTATAAATCCATGGAGAAAATGAAGGCGATCCAGCCGAAAATAAAAACGCTCCAGGAAAAAATGAAAGACGATCCCTCGAAGATGAACCGCGAGATGATGGAGCTCTATAAAAAACATCGCGTGAACCCGATGGGGGGATGTTTGCCGATGCTTCTTCAGATTCCGATCTTTATCGCCTTTTATCAGGTTTTGAACGAAACGATCGAGTTGAGGGGAGCGCCATTTATCGGCTGGGTCACCGACCTTTCCGAGCCGGATACTTTGTTTAGGCTTCCTTTTTCCATTCCGTTCGTCGGCGACGGCTTTCACTTTCTTCCCCTGCTCATGATCGCGTCCATGGTTGTGCAGCAGCGCATGACGCCCCAGACAGGCGTGTCGCCGGAACAGCAGAAAATTTTTAATTTCATGCCGCTGATCTTCGGGTTCATCTTTTATAAAATGCCGTCCGGGCTCGTTCTGTACTGGTTCGTCAACAATGTGCTTTCCATTTTTCAGCAGCTCCTGGTCAAACGCCTCGGAGCAAAGCTGCATCATGAGGACGAATGACGAGCCCTGGAAATTACGTGACCCGCTTTCCTCTCGGCTGCGCGCAATAAGCTTCCGCGGACATCCGAAAATATCCTCTTTCGACAAGGAACACCGTGACCACGCGCCTCAGCAAATTTGATTCCATCGTCGTCGGAGCCGGCCATGCGGGCGTAGAAGCATCTCTTGCGATCGCGCGATGCGGTTTTCAGGTCCTCCTTATTACGATGGATAAAAACGCGATCGCGCGTATGTCGTGCAACCCTGCGATCGGCGGCATCGCCAAAGGCCATATCGTCCGCGAGATCGACGCTTTGGGCGGCGAGATGGCACTTGCGATCGACGCCGTAGGAATCCAGTTCCGGATGCTGAACAGGTCCAAAGGTCCGGCCGTGTGGTCCCCCAGAGCGCAGGCCGACAAGAAGCAGTACTCTCTCTTTATGACCCGCGCGATTGAAGCAGAGAATAATCTTCATCTTCTGGAAACCCATGTCACCGAGCTGCTCGTCGAGAACGGCCGGTGCTCCGGAATCCGGACCCAGGCGGGAGATGCTTTCTACAGCGACTCGGTCATTCTTACGACGGGCACGTTTCTTCAGGGGCTCATTCACGTGGGTGAAATAAATTTCCCGGGAGGCCGGACGGGAGAAAAACCGGCAGTCGGCTTGAGCGATTCGCTGCGTAAGCATGGTATCGAACTGGTGCGATTCAAAACCGGAACGCCCCCAAGGCTTGACGCGGATTCTATTGCCTGGAGCCTTCTCGAAAAACAGGAGGGCGATGACCCGCCCAATCCCTTTTCTTATCGCACCGCGTCCCTTCAGGTGGAGCAGCTCCCCTGCTACCTCACTTATACGAATGAAAAAATTCACGAACATATCAGAAATAACCTGCAGCGATCCCCTCTCTACGGCGGCATTATAAAAGGAACGGGTACGCGCTATTGCCCATCGATCGAAGATAAAATCGTGAAGTTTGCGGACAAAAGCAGGCATCAGATTTATCTGGAGCCCGAAGGTCGAGATACAAACGAAATTTACGTTAACGGACTCTCGACGAGCCTGCCCGAAGATGTGCAGCGCAATATTGTCGCGATGATACCGGGGCTCGAAGCCGCAAAGTTTATTCGTCTGGGCTATGCCATCGAATACGACTGCGCTCCACCCACTCAATTGATGCCTAGCCTTGAGACTAAAATTCTGCCGGGTTTATTTCTGGCGGGCCAGATCAATTGCACTTCAGGATATGAAGAGGCCGCGGCGCAGGGTTTGATGGCCGGGCTCAATGTAGTCCGTCAGCTTAGAAAACAAGCCCCCTTCGTGCTGGCGCGGTCCGAAGCATACATCGGCGTTTTGATCGACGATTTAGTGACCCGGGGCACCAACGAACCTTACCGTATGTTCACTTCCAGGGCCGAATTCAGACTTCTGCTCAGACAGGATAACGCGGATGAACGGCTCATGAAATTCGGAGCTGAATTTGGACTTATTGATGAAGCCTTTTACCTCACGGTCTTGAATAAATGGGAAAGAATGGATCAGGACATCCAAAAACTTCGATCTACGCACCATCGAGAAGGCAGCCTGGAACGCATTCTGAAGCGCCCTGAAATTGATTATAAGTATCTGGTAAATAATAAGTTACACTCGTCATGCTTAAGCAGTGATGAGGCCTTAAGGGTTCAGATTAAAGTAAAATATGAAGGCTATATTTTACGACAAAAAAACGAGGTAGAGCGGGATCGAAAACTTGAAAATAAGCAAATCCCGCAAGCGATCGACTATTCGCACATACTCGGCATAAGCCGAGAAGCTCTGGAAAAACTTACCCGGGTCCGCCCCGTGACCATTGCGCAGGCTTCCCGCATTCCGGGATTATCTCCCTGTGACATTAGCCTTCTTCTCGTTTTTTTAGAAAAGAACGGTCCGCGATTCACTATACGCGCTGCCCCCTGGCCCGAGGCTTAAAAAAGTATGTTTCACGTGAAACATATCATTTATCGGCTTGCCTGAAATCAGCAATCTGTGTAGGATGTCACCACCTGTTTCACGTGAAACATCCGAGGAGACTATGGAAAAAATCTTTGCTTTTTGTAATCAAAAGGGCGGCGTTGGAAAAACAACGTCCGCAGTCAATCTGGCGACGCTGTGTGCATTAGCCGGTTATAAAACGCTTCTTCTTGACATGGATTCTCAAGGAAACGCCACGAGCGGCGTTGGTCTGGACCGCGCCGCCTTTGAATTCACAAGTTATCAACTTCTTGTGGATAACTCAGAGCCAGCCGAAATCATCGTAAAAACGGGCATCGAGAATCTGGACATTATTCCTGCGAATACTGACTTATCGGGTGCTGATCTGGATTTGGTCAACGCCGATCGCCGGGAGTTCGTTTTAACCGGAAAACTTGCACCGTTGAAAGAACAATACGATTTCATCTTTATAGATTGCCCGCCGTCCTTAGGTTTGATTACGGTCAACTGTCTTGTCGCGAGTGATTGCGTTCTCATTCCACTGCAGTGTGAATATTATGCACTCGAGGGACTGGGACACCTTATGCAGACATATAAACTGATCCAGGAAAATCTAAAGCCCGAACTTCAAATCGGTGGGATCATCTTGACCATGGCGGACTTTCGGACAAACCTCACACAGCAGGTTATTGAGGAAGTCAGGAATCATTTTAAAGATACCGCCTTTCAATCCGTCATCCCGCGAGCAGTCAAAATGTCGGAAGCGCCCAGTTTCGGGAAGCCGGCTGTTCTTTATGACCCGCATAATAAGGCATCGAAAAGCTATGAAGCCTTATCCCGTGAATTTTTATCTAAGTTTCGTCCGCGCGGAGAAAAAAGTCTCAGAGCGGACGAAGCGTCTTCCGGTGAGCCATCTCATAAATCCGAACTGCCGTCAGTGATTGATCGAGCCAGACACAAAATGCCTAGTGACGAAACCGCTGCCGCCAACGAAGGAAGAACATTATGAAGAAAGCTTTAGGAAAAGGATTAAGTTCTTTGATACCAGATACTTATGTAAAGGAGAGGAAAGAAATCGCAGCCGGGATTCAGATGCAAGAGCAGCCGCGCGAATCCGGCTTTGATCTTATTCCGATGGAACAAATTCAGCCCAATCACGAGCAGCCGCGCAAAGAGTTCAGATCGGAAGCGATCGAAGAGCTGGCCGCCTCTATCCGTGAAAAAGGAATTCTTCAGCCTGTGGTGGTCAAGAAAGTCGGGGATAAAAAATACGAATTGATATGCGGGGAACGCCGTTTCCGCGCGGCTGGCCTTTGTGGTCTGGATCGCATTCCCGCTGTCATCAAGGACATTGCCTATGACGATTTTCTCGAATGGGCGCTCATTGAAAACATACAGCGGGAAGATCTTAATCCTATAGAAGAAGCCGAAGCGTATCAACGCCTCGTAGAACAAAGACGTGTTTCGCAAGACGATATTGCGAAGCAAGTGGGAAAAAATCGGACGACTGTTACCAACACGATCCGGCTTTTGCGGCTTCCTCAAGATATTCAGTCGCTTCTTGCCGATGGCCAGCTTTCCGCGGGGCATGCCAGAGCCCTTCTGGCCTTAATGTCACCCGAGCATCAAAGACAGATGGCAAGACGAATCGTAGAGGAAGGCCTCTCTGTGCGGCAGGTGGAAGCCATTGTAAATCGAAGCGTTTCGCATAAGCGCAAACCGAAGAAGAGCCGTAACCTGAGCCCGGAAATCTTGGATCTCGAAAACCGGCTCTCGACGCTCCTCGGCGCTCGCGTCAGAATCCACCCGAAAAAAAACATGAAACAGGGCCGAATCGAACTCCAGTACTTTTCCCTGGATGAACTCGACAACATTTTAGACAAGGTCGGGCTGACGCGTTCATAACCCGTCGGATTCGTTGACACTGAAAAACATTGTGTTATAATCTGCAAACTTTTTAAAACCCTTGTGGCATATGATTCAATATAAATTCCGCACTTTATTTGTCGCGCTCGGCCTTCTCATCCTGGGAACAGGATGCGGAGAGATGTCCTCTAATGATGGTTCGAAGGAAATCAAGGTCGCTTTTTGGGGAAGCCCCGAAGAAATCGAAATCATCACCAATTCCATCAAGGATTGGCAGGCAGCCCATTCCGACATCAAAATTATTTTCGAACACACGCCTTATTCGGGCTATGACAGCAAAATTTTGACGCGCATTGCGGGCGGCGCGGCCCCCGACATTATTGCGACAGAAGTTGATTATTTTGTGACATTCGCCAGCAAGGGCGTCCTCGAAGACCTCACGCCTTATGCGGAAGAAGATACGAGCTTCAAAAAAGAAGACTACTTTCCCTCGATCCTGAACCGGTTTCTGGTTCAGGGCCGCCTTTATGCCGTTCCCCGCGATGTCGCACCATTTGCGTGCGTCTTCTATAATAAGAAACTCTTTGACGATGCGGGCCTTGCCTATCCTACAGACGAGTGGACGTGGGATGATCTGCTTCGCAATGCACGAGCGCTGACCAAGACCGATGAAAACGGGCGGGTCGTTCAGTACGGTTTCTATGGGTGGGCATGGATGAACTTTATTTATGGCAACGGCGGTGCGCTTGTAGATAGCGTGGAAAATCCGACGAAGACACTCATCGACGATCCTAAATCTATAGAAGGCCTTCAGTTCTATGCCGATCTTATCAACCTCTATAAAGTAATGCCTACGCCGGTTGCGCTTTCTAATCTCGGAATGGGAATCGATCTCATGTTCGCAAGCGGCCGTCTGGGAATGTTTCTTTCCGGTATTTGGGAAACCCCCGGACTTCGAAGATACAAATTTGAATGGGACGTCGTCATGTTTCCGAAAAACCCACAGGGCGTGAGAGCTGTCGGATCAGGTGGCTCAGGTTACGCGATTTTAAAATCTTCCAAAAATAAAAAAGCAGCATGGGAAGTTATCAAGGCGCTGACAGGTCCGGAAGGGCAGGCAGAGCTCGCCCGACGCGGCCTGGCACAGCCGTCGCGAGTGGCCGTCGCTGCCTCGGATGCTTGGGCGGGAAGCGATCTTCCTCCTGCTAACAAGGGCATGTTGAATGAAGCTGTTAAGAATATTGTTTTCAGCCCGTTTGATCCGACATGGCGCGAAATTCAGGAAAAATTCCTGAACCCCAAGCTTGATTTGGTTTTTAATGGAAAACTAACCGCGGCAGAGGTGCTTAAGCAAGCGGCGCCTAAGATCAATGCGGAATTACAATCTAATGAAAAAAAGTGAGGATTAGACACTGATGGCTACGGCTACAGCGGGTAAACGCAGCGCAAAAGTAAGATCAAAAAAACACTCAGGAAAAGCTCCGGTTAAATTAACCGGTGCAGATAAGAAATTTCAAAGCAAGTACGGATATTTTACGGCGGACGGCAGCGAGTACGTGATTACAAATCCGCGTACGCCGAGACCTTGGGTTAACGTATGCGCCAACGAGAATTACGGTTTTGTCACCACGCAGACAGGCGGCGGGTTTTCCTGGTATGGTAATTCTCAGCTATCCCGTTTGACGACCTGGTATCAGGATCTGATCCGTGATCCGTACGGAAAATATGTATACGTGCGCGACAACGCTTCAAAGAAATTCTGGTCCACAACCTGGAAGCCGACCGATTTCAAATATGATTTTTACGAAGCCCGTTATGGTTTGGGTTATACAAAGTTCACGACCGAATATCAGGACATCAAAACCGAGCAGCTTATGTTTGTTCCTCGGGAAGACAGCTGCGAGCTCTGGCAGATCACGTTGACCAACCAGAGCAAGAAAGCCCGTCAGCTCAGCGTGTTTCCTTATTTTGACTGGTGTCTCGGAAACGGTACGGAAACACACCGGGAATTTCAGAAGACATTCATTGAAGTTCAGATCAATCGTAAGCTCGGTGCGATTATCGGCAGAAAGCGGCCCCCCCTCGTTCCTCCGCATATTTCATCGGGATTGAAGGATACCCCCTTGACCGGCGTGTTCGCGCTGACCACTCAGAAGCCCGCGGCGTATGATGGAGACAAAGAAACATTTATCGGCATGTACGGCACTTTTGCGGCACCTAAAGCAGTAGTAGAAGGTAAAGTTCAGAACCGGCGCGAACTCGAAAAATGGGGCGATCCGATCGCGGCGATGCAGGCGAACGTCAGTCTCAAGCCGGGCGAAAGCAAGACGCTCGTATTTATGCTTGCTAGATTAGAAGACGTTTCGAAAGCGGCGCCGCTTATTAGAAAATACAGCTCCAAGGCCACGGTTCAGAAAGAATATAAGCGCATTACGGATTACTGGAAGAATCTGACCGACCAGTCCTGGATTGAAACGCCTGACGAGGCCATGAATTTTGTGACCAACAAATGGTACCGATATCAGGCGCTTTGCGCGCGCATGTGGGCGAAGACAGCATTTTATCAATGCAGCGGAGGCATCGGTTTTCGCGATCAATTACAAGATTCCAATTGCTTGCTCGAGAGCGATCCTTCCATTACACGCAAGCAAATCCTTGTGCACGCTGAGCAGATGTTTCCCGATGGCACGGTTTACCACTGGTGGCATCCGGGAGCCGGCATCGGCGCCCACACTGAAATGGTTGACGATCTTCTGTGGCTGGCGCTTATCGTCTTAAACTACATTGATGAAACCGCAGATGAATCCATTCTCGATGAAGTTGCGCCTTATGTGACAAAAACGGGTGAGCCAAATCAAGAAGGAACTGTGTACGATCATATCTGCCGCTCCTACGAAAAAGTTCTTTCCCGCTGGTCTCCGCGAGGATTGCCTCTCATGGGCGAAGGCGACTGGAATGACGGAATGAGTCATGTCGGACCGAAGTGGAAAGGTGAATCAGTCTGGCTTGGACATTTCTTCTACGGACTTCTGAACCGTCTCGCGCCGATTTGCGCAAAGAGAGGCGAGAAGGACCGTTCGACCCGCTATCTCGAGCGCGCCAAGAAGCTCAAGGCGGCAATCAATGAGCATGCCTGGGATGGGGAATGGTATATACGCGCGACCCGTGACAATGGGATTCCGCTCGGCAGCAAATCGCAGGAACGCGGAAAAATCTTTTTGAACGCCCAGACTTGGGCGGTTATCTGCGACACCGCTACTCCCGAAAGAGCACGCAAGGCGATGAATTCCGCGTATAAATATTTGTACCGTGAATATGGCCCGCTGCTTTTTACACCGGGCTACGATAAGCTTGACGAAACAATTGGTTATCTTTCCCGCTACGCTCCGTCTGTCCGTGAAAACGGCGGTGTTTATACGCACGCGTCTTGCTGGGGCGTGCAGGCCGCGGCGATGATGGGTGATGCGGAAAAAGCGTATGAAGCCTATAAGAATATGTGCCCCGTTTACCGCGGTATGGATCCTGATCATTATTATGCGGAGCCTTACGTCACCCCTGGAAATGTCGACGGTCCCGACTCGCCCAATTTTGGCAGGGGCGGATGGTCTTGGTATTCGGGATCCGCTTCATGGATGCAGAAAGTAGCATACAACTGGATCTGTGGTATCAGAGCGGCAAAAGAAGGTCTCATTATTGATCCCGCAATTCCTCGCGCATGGAAGTCATTCAAAGCGAAAAGGACTTTCCGCGGCGCCGTGTACTATATCGATGTTCAGAATCCAAAAGGCGCCAACAAGGGAGTTAAAGAACTTACCGTTGATGGCGAGAAGATTGACGGCAACGTCGTCCCCGCCTTTTCAGATGGTAAAGAACACCGCGTTCAGGTTGTTCTCGGCCTGTAATTCCTCCGCTCAATTGAGTCCATATCCCGGCAGGTTGCTAAATCTGCCGGGAGTGCTTTAATTCAATCCCCGAATTTTATTACCATAACTATGCGAATATTGCTTCGGATTAGCTCAAAGATACGCTTTGCCGCCTGTTTGACTTTCTCTGCGCTTTTGCTCGTCTCCGTTTATCCCGCCGCAGCTTCGATATCAACGGGAATAGCTGAAGATCTTCAGATATACAAGCAGGTTCCAAGCTCGAAGCCGCTCGTTTCTTCTCCTAGCTTTCTTGTCGTCGATGACTTTAACGCGGGAAAATTTGAAAAGAGAGCCGGCGCTACATGGCGTGTTAAATCTCCTGTGATCGGCGCCTTGGATCTTTCGATCGATAAGCAGGACGGACGAAATCGAGAGCGCGGTTATTCTCTTAAGGTTCATGTCAATCTGCAGCCGAAGGAAGAAGCCTCTTTCGAAACCTTTCTCAATCAAATCGACGTCAGTAGTGCGGATGCATTTATATTTAGAATCAAGGTAGAGGACGGCGCTGAGGGGGCATTCAACGGAAGTCTGAAAGTGACGCTGCATGATTGGCTGCATGAGACGGTCACGAAGGATATTACGGAATACGCAGCAAAAACATCTGCCCAATGGTCAGATGTGATGGTTCCCGCCGCCGTCTTTCAAGAAAGTATCGATCTCGATCAGCTTGTTGGGTTGAAATTTACAGTCGAAACAGGTGAGAAACCATTCAGAGGATCGGTTTGGATAGACGAAATCGCTTTTTTCAGCCAGGGCGATATAGGGTTCAAGAGCCAGATGGACAATCTGGTGGGCTTTCCCAAAACTGTTTTTGATAATGAAAAGAGGCAGAAATTAAAGGTAATAAAAAAAGATAGAAAACTTCTGGAGCAGATAGCGCGCGACACGTGGGCTTTTTTCGTCAACTCACGAGATAAAGATACGCATCTTATTACAGACCATATCAGAGTCGGCCAATCGCCTATGATAGCCAACTATACATCACCGACTAATATAGCCATGGATTTTCTGGCCATTGTTTCCGCCATGGAACTGAATTTTATCGGCAGAGAAGAGGCGCTGAAGCGGGTCCAGGAAATTTTTCAAACGCTCGAGAAAATGCCCAAATACCAAGGCTTCTTTTATAATTTTTACGATATAAAAAAACTTTCTATAGAGCGGCAATATATTTCGACGGTTGATAGCGGCTGGTTGGCTATTTCTCTTGTTGTTATCCGCCAGGCTTTTCCCGAACTGCACCCGCAGGCTACGAAATACCTCGACGGTTTTGATTTTGGGAAGTTTCTTGATCCAGAAAATAATCAGCTTGTCGTGGGGCTGGAGCTTCCTGCGGAGAAATTCGGAGAATATCATTATGGAATGTTGGTGACGGAGGCGCGAGCGACGAGCTTTTACGCCATCGGCAAAGGCGATGTTCCCCGGGACCATTGGTGGTTTCTTTATAGAACCTTGCCCGAAGTCTGGCGGTGGCAAAAGCAGAAACCTCAAGGATCCTACGCGACGGCGGAAGGTGTTGAGTACTTTAAGGGCTATTACGAAAAGGACGGCAGAAAGTTTGTCCCGTCTTGGGGGGGATCCCTATTCGAGGTTTTGATGCCGACTTTGGTTCTCAAGGAGAGGGAACTGGCGCCAAACGGATTAGGGCTAAACAACACCGTATTGACCGATCTTCAGCGTGAATACGCGGAAAAAAAAGGATACCCGATATGGGGCATATCGCCTTGTTCCTTGGCAAGCGGACGAACCTCAGTATACCGGGAGTATGGAGTGCCGGAACTCGGGGCGAAAGGTTATCCGGATCGGGAAGTAGTGACGCCTCACGTAAGCTTTCTTGCGCTAGATAGCCTGCCTGAAAAAGCGGTCGAAAATATACGTGACATGCTGGATTTCGAATTATATGGCGAATATGGGTTTTTTGATTCCTTTTACCTGAAAAAACAAGTGGCTACGCCTCAATATCTTTCACTCGATCAAGGCATGATTCTCGGATCCCTGGCAAATTATCTAAAAAAAGGGGTGCTTCAAGAACGGTTTCATGCAGACCCGATCGCACAAAAAGCCGAAAACCTGTTGAGGGCCGAGTCCTTCTTTAGTGAGAACTAGCACTTTTAAAAACATTACATTAGTTATAGAAT